>ENA-UAPJ01000323-UAPJ01000323.1-human-gut-metagenome-genome-assembly--contig:-NODE-323-length-24705-cov-7.082475_pt1 | contig 24705 bp, 20 predicted proteins | sample MGYA00243479_ERZ654575 | MGnify/ENA primary metagenome ERZ654575 (study PRJEB26926, sample SAMN06164839) | human gut metagenome | biome: ENVO:00009003; feature: ENVO:2100002; material: ENVO:00002003... | reverse complement strand
CACACTGTTCTTTTAATTAGTATCTCCTCTCAACTCTACCTTCCATCATTTGTTTAGTATGGAAAAGGAGGAAAATATCAAAAGTAAGAACAGGAGAGATAAACGCTTGTCACGAAACATGCATAAATACGACTTATGCGCAATGCCCGAAGATCAAGCTAAAGAAAAACAGCACAACCGATATAAGGTCTCAGAAAGCAGGGTCAAGGAAACTATCTCTGTGCGAGATTGTGTCAAGCAGAAAGAGAATGAGGTCTGAACTTAAAGGGCTACGGGACCTATCGTTCTACTTGTATCGTTGTAGTCGGATATTTGAATACTGAGCAAAAAAGGAGCGGATTCCATACCCGCTCCCTTATAGAAGGATGATTCTCCAGCCCGTCCACCGTGACATTCTCCGGTAATGGGATTCACTCCCGTGATGGAAAGACGCTCCACGGCAGCACCGGCTGGCAAACACTTATAGCTCTCTATGAAGAGTTTGAGGAGAGGAAATAGACTCTATAGTGCCATTTGTATTATCAACAATTTATCCCTTTATATCCCAAATTCCGCAGCTGCGTTCCAGCTCGACGAGTGCCGCATTATAATTAAACAGCGTTTCTATATATTGCGCCTGAACTTCATCATACGTCCGTTGTGCATTCAGTATTTCCAACAGAGAAACTTCGCCCCGGTTATAACTGTATATTTTACCTTCAAGCACATCCTGCGCCTGTTTCAGGATTCCACCTTCGTAATGTTTCACTTGAAGTGCCTGCGATTGGAATTGCTGATAGGCTCCCATAACTTCCCGTTGTACCTGCAAGCACATTTGCTCATATTGCAATTCTGCTTGGCGGGCACGGAAACGGGCAGCATTGACCGCACCTCTGTTCAGAGAAGAGAAGTTTAAAGGAATCGCAATTCCCGCACTGACTCCATTGAATGCCGGGGCAGGTGCTTCTTCATTGCGCACACGCTTGTTATGGCTCCATCCTAATGAAAACTCCACATCTGGACGCTTTTCACGCTTAGCCAGAATCAGTTCACGGCGTGCAACCTCCGTATTCTTCAAAGCTGCCAGTAAATCAGAACGATGTTCTATAGCTCCCTCAATCAATCCGTTCAGCACAAATACCTGTTCCGGCTTTTTCAGTTCTTCCACCGGATGAAACAGCGTATCTGTAACTGTGGTTCCGACAAAGAGGGACAGTTGCATATATGCCTGCTTTAAGCCCGTCTCAGCTTGCAGCACCTCGTTATACATGATATCCGCTTCCAGCCTGCTTTGTATCGCTTCAACCTCCATGATCTTGCCGGATGCCAGACGGATACTATCGGATTTCGCCAGGTCGTACATATTGCTCCATGCACTTCTCTTGATGTCACTGAGTTGTTTTTGCTTCATTACTTCCAGATAAGCAATAGTGGCGTCCGCCTGTAAATTCCGGAAATAATCATCCAGCACAATTTCCGCCAGTTCATTTTGGCTGCGTGCCAACTTGATGCCGGCCGTACGTCTTCCTAAAGTTACGTTCTGCGAAAGTTCCAGTTCATAGCTTTGCCCCATTTGCAAAGTATGATCTTCATTGTTGGAATAAGTAAAAGAGAGCGACGGATCATCAAATACCTTGGCAGCTATCACATCTGCATGTGCGGCACTGACATTCATCTTCTCCGCTGCATATTCCAGATTGTCGGCACTTACTTTATGCATATACTGCTTATAAGTAATCGGTTCTACAGTCTGCGCCTGCACTGAACAGGCACAGACGATAAGGGTAAACAACGCAATATTATATCTTTTCATTTTCTTCCTTTTTATCTTCCTTTTTTTCCATCATATAATATAAAGTGGGGAGAATATACAGTGTCACCACAGTAGCAAACAGCAATCCGTATACAATAACCGTTGCCAGCGGACGCTGTACATCGGAACCAATTCCCGTACTCAGGGATGCCGGAAGCAAACCCAGCACAGCAACGGTAGCCGTCATCAGAATGGGACGGAAACGATGGCGCACACCGGTAACCACGGCATCGCGCAAGTCGCGTCCCCGTTCGCGCAAATTATTGATATGCGAAATCATAATCACTCCGTTCTGAATAGCTACACCAATCAGTGCGATGAAGCCTACGGCAGAAGATACATTCAGCGTCATTCCTCGTACATTCAGTGCAAGCATACCTCCGAAGAGTGCCAGCGGAATGATACACATCAATAAAGCCGCTTGCCGGAATTTGCCGAGGGCGGCAAACAATAACAGTAACATAATGCCCAATGCCAACGGAACTACCACGCCCAAACGATTGTATGCACGATGCTGGTTTTCAAACTGTCCCGCCCATTTCAGGTGAAAATCTTCGTGATTGTATTTCACCTGGTCATCAATCATCCTGTTCGCTTTCTGCAAGAAAGAAGTCAGGTCGATACCACGCAGATTGACGCGGATTGTAAGATGCCGCTTATTCATCTCGCGTGAAATGGTGCTTGCTCCTGTGGTCAGTTTGATCTCCGCAACCTGGCTCAATGGTATCTTGGCGCCTGTGCCCGAAGTCAGCATCAGGTTTCCGATGCGTTCCGGCGTATTACGCGTCTCTTCGCTGAAACGGCAGATGACGTCATACGACTTGCTACCTACAAAGATTTGCGAAATAGCCTTACCGCCAATGGCGAGTTCTATCAGATCGGCCACGTCCGAGACATTCAATCCGTATTGGGCAATACGGTCACGGTCTGCTATAATCTGAAGTTGGGGAAGGGGAGGTTCCTGATCTACGGCAACATCCGTCGCGCCCGGTATCTGCTTGATAACATTGACAACTTTATCGGCAATATGACGCGTTTCCGTGATATCTTCCCCGTATATCTTCAGTGCAAGATCACTGTGCGCACCTGCTATCTGGTCCATCACCATGTCAATAATCGGCTGGGAGAAACCTACCGAATATCCCGGCATGGTCATGAGCGTATCATTCATCGCTTCAATCAGCTTGGCTTTATTGCGTCCTGTAGTCCAGCTATCGTAAGGTTTCAATCCTACACCGCACTCGATGTGCGAAAGGGAAAAGGCTTCTGCACCTTCATCGTCACGTCCCACTTGTGTCATTACGTACGACACTTCCGGAAACTGCCCCAATTTATTTCTTAATTCAGCTCCCATCTCTTTAGAACGCTCGATAGAGATACCCGGAGGCAATTGTACCTGAATCCAGATAGCCCCTTCGTCTAATGGAGGAAGGAAATCTTTTCCCACCGTGTAGCTCAAAACACCTGCTAAAACCAGGATTCCTGCCAATACTCCCAATACGGCTTTCGGGCAGTCAATTACACGAACCACTTGTGCATGATACAGCATCTGCAATTTTTCCAACCAACGGTTATGATATACTTTCCGAGGCTTACGGTAAGCCATATATGCCAGTCCCGGAATTAGAAACAATGCTACACACAGAGCGCCTATCAGTGCATATCCCACTGTATATGCCATCGGTGTAAACAGTTTCTTCTCGATATGTTCAAAGGCAAACAGGGGCAAATAAGCGGTTATAATAATAAGGATAGAGAAGAAGATAGGGCGGGCGACTTCCGTTGTACGTCGTAAAATGGAATCTTCTTCCAATACTTCATCGGGATGCCGTTCACGCTTCTTCAGAATAGTTTCCATCATCACGATAGAGCCGTCTACCAGGATACCGAAGTCAATAGCTCCCAATGAAAGCAGGTTGGCAGGTATATCCGTCACGTGCATCAGGATAAAAGCTATCAGTAGCGATAGGGGAATAGTGACGGCAACGAGCAATGCACCCCGCCAGCTTCCTAAAAAGAGAATCAGTACCAATATCACCAGGATCATACCCATAAACAGTGTATGCGAAACCGTGTGTAAGGTCATATCCACCAGGTTTGTGCGATCCATAAAAGGATGAATGTGTGTACCTTTTGGCAGTACTTCGTTGTTCAGTTCGTCAATAGCGGCATGTACTCCTTTGAGCACTTGAGAGGGATTCTGACCGCGCAACATTTGCACGATGCCTTCTACGCCGTCAGAGAAATTACGTTTGCCATCATAAAAGCCCAGTACACCCTTGCGCTCCAGGCTACCATATTTCAGTTTTCCGATATCATCCAGATACACAGGTACTCCATTATCCGTTTTGATAACGATACGTCCTAAATCTTTCAAATCCTTTACCAGACCGATTCCACGGATTACGTAACTCAGATCACCCCGGCTCAACATACTTCCTCCGGCGTTCACATTGTTCATTTCAACTTTTTCGGTCACGTCAGAAAGGGAAATGTCGTACTCTTCCATCTTACGTGGATTCAGTTCGATCTGATACTGGGTAGTGATGCCACCGTAGTTGCTTACATCGGCTACGCCTGTCACTTGTTTCAACCGGGGAATAATCACCCATTTATGCAAATCGGTGATCTCACGCAGGTCCAGATTATCGCTTTCAATGACGTAGCGGAATATCTCTCCGGTAGGTGAGGTCAGGGGATTCAGCCCCGGTACGGCACCATAAGGTAATTCTACATCTACCAGGCGCTCCTGCACACGCTGGCGTGCCCAGTAGTCATCAATTCCGTCATCAAACACCAGTACCACGGTGCTCAGTCCGAAGGTGTTTTTGCTTCGCATCACGTTCAGTCCCGGCAAACCGTTTATGGCCCGTTCAATGGGAATTGTGATTTGCTGTTCTATCTCTTCGGCAGCCAGTCCCGGCACTTGTGTCACAATCTGTACGGTGGTATCCGCAATATCCGGATAAGCATCTATTGCCAGTCTTGTCCATGAATAGTAACCCACCACGGCAATGAAGGCAAACAATACGAACATCAGTCCTCGACGATGTATCGCCAGAAAAATCAATTTCTTCATACTATGTAACCCCGGTGTTTAGTTGGCGTTCAGCAGATAGAAAGCACCGTCCGAAACATACTTTTCTCCGGATTGCAGGCCGGAAGTAATGACACTCTTGTCGCCATCCGTAGCAGAAGTTTCCACTTTCCGTTTCAGGAATTTATTGTTGCCCGAAGAGACCAGTATATACGCCTGTTCTTCTTCCTGCAAAATGGCGGAAGTCGGGATCAGAATGCTTTCAGCAGGTTCGTCAGTCAGTTTCACTGTGGCATACATGGCAGGCTTCATCAGTCGCTCTCTATTATCGCATGCCACTAATACTTCTACCGAACGTGTGTCTTCATCCAGCATTTCATTGATATGGTAGATTGTGCCGCTGAAGGTCTGGTTCGATTGCGATACCAGGGATATTTCCACCTTTTTCAGTGAAGAGAGCAGGGACATATCCTTTTCTTTCACATTGGCAGCTACCCATACTTCATTCAGATCGGCTACCACGGCCACCGGGTCGGCATCGTCTTTCATGAATTGCCCGATTACAATGTTATTCTTCACTATTTCACCGGAAATGGGTGAGCGGACAATCATAGGCTGACCCAGTACTAACTGGTCCGGTTCTATCTGGAATACTTTCAGGGCAGCCAACGCATTTTCATAATCTTTCTTTTTCAATTCATAGTTCACTTCGGCTTCTTCCACTTCTTTTTGCGCACTTACTTTGTGTGCATACAAGTCCTGTTCTCGGCGCAGATTCTTGGAAGCCAGTTCCATTTCTTGCTTTGCCTGGTAGTAGACTTTTCCGGTTTCAAAGAAGTCGGGCGAACTGATTTCAAACAAGGGACTGCCTTTATCCACTTTTTGTCCCAGACGGATAAAGGAACGCGTCACCCGTCCTGCAAACGGAGAGGCTATTTCTGCATAATGATTGGGTATGGCTTTCACGATGCCCGAAACTGTGAATGTCGTTTCATGCAATTCTTTCTGAACTTCGCTTATTTTCAATTTCTTGGCGATGGGGGATTCCGAAGATACCACAATAGTATCTCCTGAGACAGAAAATTCCTGGTTTTCCTGTTCTTTTTGCTGACCGGTACAGGCATAGCACATCATGCCGGTCAGGCACAATAAATATATGTATTTCATTTCTTTGTCGTTATGATAAGAACTCGTTTTTCTTCATGTATTTTGGGAATAACAGATTAAGGTTTCGCTTATGCTCTGCCTTTCAGGCTACATACGAAACTTAAATAACAAAATCTGTTCTCAGCATACATGACAGGGGGGAGAACGTAAATGGAAAGACCGGGCTGTGCGAACAATCCGGTTTGCTCCATGCAACAAGAAGATGAAACTTAGGAAAAATAAAATAAAGGGAACTATCGGTAACTCATGCGAACTGTCCAGGCATAATAAATTGAACCAGGAGACGGTTTCCCACTGTGCCTCCGTGTGCGAATGGTGCATACCCGGAAGGTAGGGGTGGGAGTGAGTTACGAGGAAATTATCGACTACATGTGTATGGACAAAGGCTGTGTTTCCTACGTAGTAATAAACAAATACTACTATCAGTACATACTTTACGATGTTGGAAAGTAACCTTTTCACATGCAATGTTTTTGCTTTGGCGACAAAGGTAGTGAATATTACGTAAACCTATTATTTTTCGTCAAAGAACTTGAGAATACTCTAAATAAAAGAGTTTGATATGCTCCAGTTTATCAATAATTTCCTCTTTCAGTTTAGGCGCAAATTCCATCTTGTTCTATTTTTTTAGTAATAAAGTTCTTAATCCCTCCTTATAGAATTGTCAATTTGACCTGTTTCCCTAATCCCTGAAAGATACGGAAAAGAGTAGAAAGCTGCACATCTGCTTTCCCGTTTTCAATGCGGGAAATATAAGTCTTTTTCGTGCCAATTCTTTCGGCGAGTTGCTCCTGGGTTAATCCGGCTTTTAATCTTTCCTCCTTCAAACGTTCTGCAAGGATAAAAGCAACCGCACCTTGTTCGAAGGCATCGCGTTCGGGAGTCCCTTGAGTTCCATACTCAACATCTAAAATTTCATCAAAAGTCCGACAACCTTTTATTGATTTTGTTTTGGGTTTGATTTCGCTCATAATTTATCTCCTTTCTTTGAATTAAAATATTCTTTCATAATTTGGGTAGCCTTTTCAATTTCTTTTAGCGGAGTTTTCTGAGTTTTCTTTTGAAAGCCATTAAAAAGAACAACCAGTTTTCCTTCGTCGAAACAGCAGAATATTCGAAAAATATTGCCTTCCATTTCTATCCGTATCTCAAAAAGTCCCGGAACGGTATCTATGTTTCGAAAGAATCTGGAAGGGATATGCTCTCCTACCCGCACAAGGTTGAGTACATAGTTTATTTTGTTTTTTACGGAAGATATTTGCTTATCGTAAAACTCCGCAAAATAATCTCCATATACAATAATTTTTCTCTTATACTCCATTTCGTGTTTTATCTTTTCTGCAAAGTTAACGAAAGGATTAACCCAAGCAATATATTATTATATATTTAACACTACCAATGCTCTCTTAAAAAAAAGCTCCTTCTGTCTCTTATATATTTCATAATTAAATGATTTCTTTTAGACGAATGAATTAAGCCTATAAGAATGTTTTAAAATCATGACATCTAAAACATCTCATTAATAACCGTAAACAGCGTTTTTAAAGAATAACCGGAACGTTTTTTAAGAACGTATCCAACGTTTATTAACAGCGCAAAAATGAGCTTTAAACCCTAACCCAAATATAAATCAACAAAAAAGGTGGCAAATCCTTGTGAGGAAATACCACCTTATTTTCTTTTTTGCCTATTATTATTCCAGATACCAAACATCTGAAATAACTATAATCTATTTAATTTGCTAACGAGCGAACCACCTATAGTTATCCGGTAGACAGCCTATCTTACATAAAATATCTGTCAAATAAATGCACCATTTAGAGGTTTCTGAAAAAGAAAGACTAACTTTTGCCATTTTACTAAAGGTTTAGGTTTACAATAAAACTCAGCTTAAAGCTTCTACAAAGATACAACATCGTAAAGGCAAAATCAAGTGTTTTGGCTGATACTTTACACTTTACCAGCTATCTTCCGATTTATCTTTCCCGATAAGTGCCATCACCCGTTTTTTATAAAGATCCGCTGCCAGAGCAATATTCTTTTCCGCATCGGGTGTTCCCATACCATACACCACGAAAGGAGTCTGCCACACCATCCCTGCATGCACAGCACCACCCTGATAAGGACGCAAAAGTTCATCCACCGTGAAGCGATTTCTTCCTCCACTTCGGTACGCATCAAATTCAGAACCGGTAGTGGTAACCACCAACAAAGGCTTACCGGCTACTGCCGGAGTTTTTGCCAAATAGGTAAATATCCCGTCCTGCCATTTCTTTAATAAAGATGGTGCCGACATCCAATAAAATGGAAACTGATATACCACTGCATTGGCATGAGATATAATCCGGCTCCATGCATCCATATTGAGGATATCTTGCTCTAACATCTCATATAGATTAAATATAGCCACATCTTCTATATCCTTTATGGCATCAAGCAGGGCTTTATTGGCTTGTGAGTTTTCCATGTTGGGGTGTGCCAGAAGCACCACAACCTTTTTTAGATCTTTGTCCATACTATTGTTTTTGATGTTTTGTTTGGGTGAATAATCAATTATGACAGGCAAAAATAACAAAAAGATTTGTGAATAATACTTCTTTGAAGAGCCGTATTCCATTTAGATATGTTTTTTTCTATTCAATAATATCTTTTCTCTAACTTTTTTGTAACTTTGCACCCTTAAAATAAGGAGGGTCGCTTTAGCACGTCTCAAAGTGCCTCCTTAATCGTTAAATTGTAAATAGTTAAATTGCAAATAAGATGGGTAAGAAGTTTGCCGAATATTCGCAGTTCGACCTCTCAAAGGTAAACGCGGAAGTGTTGAAGAAATGGGACGAGAACCAGGTTTTCGCCAAGAGTATGACAGAACGTGAAGGCTGTCCTTCTTTCGTTTTTTATGAAGGACCGCCCTCTGCCAACGGTATGCCGGGCATTCACCACGTAATGGCTCGCTCCATCAAAGATATTTTCTGCCGTTACAAAACCATGAAAGGTTTCCTGGTGAAACGTAAAGCCGGCTGGGACACACACGGACTTCCTGTGGAACTGGGTGTGGAAAAAGCAATGGGTATCACCAAGGAAGATATCGGTAAAACGATCTCCGTAGCCGACTATAACGCTGCTTGCCGCAAAGATGTGATGAAGTTCACCAAAGAATGGGAAGATCTGACTCACAAGATGGGGTATTGGGTAGACATGACCGATCCTTATATCACCTACGACAACCGCTACATCGAAACTTTGTGGTGGCTGTTGAAGCAACTCTATACAAAAGGGTATCTTTATAAAGGATACACCATACAGCCGTATTCTCCCGCTGCCGGAACAGGACTGAGCTCACACGAATTGAACCAGCCCGGTTGCTACCGCGACGTGAAGGATGTGACTTGTGTGGCACAGTTCAAGATGAAGAACCCGAAGCCGGAAATGGCAGAGTGGGGAACTCCGTACTTCTTAGCATGGACCACGACTCCGTGGACATTGCCTTCGAATACCGCGCTTTGTGTAGGCCCGAAGATAGATTATGTAGCCGTACAAAGCTACAACGGATACACCGGAGAGAAAATCACCGTTGTACTTGCCAAAGCTTTGCTTTACACGCATTTCAATAAGAAAGCGGAAGACATCGCCTTGGAAGATTACAAGCCGGGAGATAAGCTGATACCGTTCAAAATTGTAGGAGAATATAAAGGTCCGGAACTTGTAGGCATGGAATATGAGCAACTGATACCTTGGGTGAATCCGGGTGAAGGTGCATTCCGCGTAATCTCAGGTGACTATGTGACTACGGAGGACGGTACAGGTATCGTACATATCGCTCCGACATTTGGTGCCGACGATGCCCAGGTAGCGAAAGCCGCCGGTGTTCCGCCGTTGCAACTCATCAATAAGAAAGGTGAACTCCGCCCGATGGTGGACCTGACCGGTAAGTTCTATAAATTGGACGAGTTGGACGAAAACTTCGTGAAAGAGCGTGTAAACGTAGATTTATATAAGGAATATGCAGGCCGTTTCGTGAAGAACGATTACGATCCGAATCTGACAGATCAGGACGAAAGTCTCGACGTAAGTCTCTGCATGATGATGAAAGCCAACAACCAGGCGTTCAAGATAGAGAAGCATGTGCACAATTATCCGCACTGCTGGCGTACGGACAAACCGGTATTGTATTATCCGTTGGATAGCTGGTTCATCCGCTCTACCGCTTGCAAAGACCGCATGATAGAGCTGAACAAGACGATCAACTGGAAACCGGAAAGCACCGGTACGGGACGTTTTGGCAAGTGGCTGGAAAATCTGAATGACTGGAACCTGAGCCGTTCACGTTACTGGGGTACTCCGCTGCCTATCTGGCGTACGGAAGACAACAGCGAGGAAATCTGCATCGGTTCGGTTGAAGAGCTTTATAATGAAATAGAGAAATCCGTAGCTGCCGGATTCATGAAGTCCAATCCTTATAAGGATAAAGGTTTCGTACCCGGTGAATACAATGGAGAAAATTATGATAAGATAGACTTGCACCGTCCGTATGTGGATGATATCATCCTCGTATCCAAAGACGGCAAACCCATGAAGCGTGAAGCGGACCTGATAGACGTATGGTTCGATTCCGGTGCCATGCCGTATGCACAAATCCACTATCCGTTCGAGAACAAAGAATTGCTGGATAGCCATCAGGTTTACCCTGCCGACTTTATCGCCGAAGGTGTGGATCAGACTCGCGGTTGGTTCTTTACGCTCCATGCAATCGCTTCAATGGTATTCGATACCATTTCTTACAAAGCTGTTATCTCTAACGGATTGGTACTTGACAAGAATGGTAACAAGATGTCCAAGCGTCTGGGCAATGGTGTAGATCCTTTCTCAACTATCGAGAAATACGGGTCCGACCCCTTACGTTGGTACATGATCACCAATTCTTCTCCGTGGGATAACCTGAAATTCGACGTAGACGGCATCGAAGAAGTTCGTCGTAAATTCTTCGGTACATTATATAATACGTATTCTTTCTTCTCCCTCTACGCCAATGTAGATGGATTCGAATACAAGGAAGCTGACGTGCCGATGGCTGAACGCCCTGAAATCGACCGTTGGATACTCTCTGTACTGAATACACTGGTGAAAGAAGTGGATACTTGCTATAGCGAATACGAGCCGACAAAGGCTGGACGTCTGATATCTGACTTCGTAAACGACAACCTCTCCAACTGGTACGTTCGTCTGAACCGTAAACGTTTCTGGGGTGGTGAATTTACGCAGGATAAGTTATCCGCATACCAGACTCTGTACACTTGTCTGGAAACCGTTGCCAAATTGATGTCGCCCATCGCTCCGTTCTATGCCGACAAACTCTATATGGACTTGGTTACTGCAACGGGACGCGACAACGTGGTATCCGTACACCTGGCTAAATTCCCCGAATATAAGGAGGAAATGATAGACAAGGAACTGGAAGTCCGCATGCAAATGGCACAAGACGTAACTTCTATGGTATTGGCTTTGCGCCGCAAGGTGAACATCAAAGTACGCCAGCCGCTGCAATGTATCATGATACCGGTACTGGACGAGGAACAACGTGCCCACATCGAAGCTGTAAAGGCACTTATCATGAGCGAAGTGAACGTGAAGGATATCAAGTTCGTAGACGGTGCCGCCGGTGTGCTGGTGAAGAAAGTGAAATGTGACTTCAAGAAGATGGGACCGAAATTCGGCAAACAGATGAAAGCCGTAGCTGCCGCTGTAGCAGAAATGTCACAGGAAGCTATCGCCGAACTGGAAAAGAACGGTTCTTATACTTTGCAACTGGATGGTACGGATGTGCTTGTGGAAGCTACTGACGTAGAAATCTTCAGCGAAGACATTCCGGGATGGCTGGTTGCCAACGAAGGAAAGCTGACTGTTGCCCTGGATGTAACCGTTACAGAAGAACTTCGCCGGGAAGGCGTTGCCCGTGAGCTGGTTAACCGTATTCAGAATATCCGCAAGTCAAGCGGTTTGGAGATAACGGACAAAATAAAGATTACATTATCAAAAAATCAGCAAACAGATGATGCGGTAAACGAATATAAAGACTATATTTGTAACCAGGTTTTAGGAACCTCACTGACGCTGACCGATGAGGTGGAAAACGGCACGGAACTTAACTTTGACGATTTCTCCCTGTACGTAAGCGTTGTAAAAGAATAATAATACTAACGATTTAACACGTAAAGTTATGGCAGAAAAAACAAGATACTCGGATGCTGAATTGGAAGAATTCCGCGCCATTATTAATGAGAAGTTAGAATTGGCACAACGCGATTATGAATTGCTGAAAGCCAGTTTAACCGGAGCCGATGGTAATGATACCGACGATACGTCTCCTACGTACAAAGTTTTGGAAGAAGGTGCCAACACCTTGTCCAAAGAAGAAACGACACGCCTGGCTCAACGTCAGTTGAAGTTTATCCAGGGTTTGCAGGCCGCATTGGTACGCATCGAGAACAAAACGTATGGTATTTGCCGTGAAACAGGTAAGTTGATTCCTGCCGAACGTTTACGTGCTGTGCCCCATGCTACACTGAGCATTGAGGCCAAAAATAACGGTAAGAAGTAAGGATGAACAAATACCTCACGAAAGGTCGCATTGCGCTGCTCGTTATTTTCTCGGTATTAATTGCTGACCAGATAATCAAGATCTATGTCAAGACTCACATGTATTGGCATCAGAGCGAAAACGCCATAAAATGGCTTTATGAGAAGCTGGGCATGGTAGATGCAGAACCGCCTACATGGTTTTATATTTACTTTACCGAGAATAACGGTATGGCGTTCGGTATGGAGATATTCGGTAAGTTATTCCTTACCTTGTTCCGTATTGTTGCAGTAGGAGCGATAGGGTGGTATTTAACGAGAATAATCAAGCAGGGCTTGAAGACAGGCTATATCGTATGCGTATCTCTTATTCTTACAGGAGCGTTGGGTAACATCATCGATAGTGTGTTCTATGGTGTGTTGTTCAATGAGAGTACACATTCGCAGATAGCTTCATTCCTGCCGGAAGGCGGAGGATATGCTCCTTTGTTCTACGGAAAGGTGGTGGATATGTTCTATTTCCCTATCATTGATACGAACTGGCCTCAATGGATGCCGTTGGTAGGTGGGGATCATTTCATATTCTTCAGCCCGATATTCAACCTTGCCGATGCCGCTATCAGTTGTGGTATCATTGCCCTGTTATTATTTTACAGCAAATATTTGAATGACTCTTATCATGCAATAAAGAAATCATGAAAGGTCTGCATCGAATTCAATGGTTTAGCGTATTCCTGTTAGCATCTTGTTTGACAGCCTGTCAGGTGAAAAGGCCGAAGGTGGTTATATCGGATGCTAAGATGGAAAATGTGCTTTATGACTACCATATAGCAAAGGCTATGGGGGAAGAAGTTCCTTATACCGATGGCTATAAAAGGGTGTTGTACATTGAATCGGTGTTTAAAAAGCATGGCATTACGCAAGCCGAATTTGACTCTTCAATGGTTTGGTTCACACGTAATCCGGAAGTACTCACCAAGATTTACGAGAAAGTAAATGCAAGGCTGAAAGCGGAGCGGGATGTTGTCAATCATTTAATTGCCATACGTGACAATAAACCGAAGGAAAGTCTTCCGGGTGACAGTATTGATGTATGGGCATGGCAACGTATCTATCAGCTGACAGGTATGCCGATGGACAACAAGATTACTTTCGTATTACCCTCAGATACCAACTTTAAAGACCGCGATACTTTGCGGTGGAACGTTCGTTTCCGCTTCCACAACGGTGCGCCAGATTCCTTATATGCTCCCGTCATGGCTATGCAGATTGTCTATAAGGACAGCATAATCAGTGATATTCAGAAAGTATACAAATCGGGTATGGAAACGGTTTCCCTCTTTGCCGATACGTTGGGAGAAATCCGGGAAATACGTGGGTATATCTATTATCCAGCAGCACAGGCTACCCGTACATTGCTGACCGACCGCATTTCACTGATGCGTTATCATGCTACGGATACACTGTCGTTCGCTAAGAATGATTCCATTCAGAAAGATTCTGTTAAGACAGAGAAAATAGAGCCTCAGGAACTCAAGAAAGAGGAACTGAAACCTGTGGAAGAGAAGATAAATGATAATCCGCGCAGACGTGATGCTGCCCGTCCTCGTCCGTCTTCGGAACCTACACTGAAGAAGTTGGACAATCCGGAGCATGTTCAATTCCGTAAAGATAACCCCTGATGATCAAACGATTTGCTTCACACTTTATTTTTCTGCCCGGACATGGTTATCTCAAACAATATGTGGTAGGGGTGGAAGAAGGACAAGTCGTGTCCGCCTTTCCCTTGACAGAGGAGATTGAAGGAGTGGAATGGTTTCCCGGAGTCATTGCTTTATTGAATAATGAAGAAGATATTTCCAAAGGGTACTCAGGTATATTTCAGAAAGCAAATGAAGTATTACAGGAACTTCCGGAAGTTTTCTGCCAAGAAACGTTTCCTTCCGGAATAAATGCTTATCTACTTTATCCTTTCGATTTTACAACGATGCTGCCTGTCGACGGAACTCGGCACAAACTACTGCGGTAGCAATTGCCACATTCAGTGACTCGGACGTTTCCCTCTCTGCAGGATAATTGGGAATATAAAGTTTGCGGTTAATGAGTTGCTCCACTTCTTTCCCGATTCCGTTGCCTTCATTACCCATCACAATCAATCCGTTGGATGATAATTTCTGTGTGTACATATTTTCTCCATCGAGGAAAGTACCGTAAACTGGTATATCCTTCAGGCTTTGAATGAGGTCGGGCAGGGGAGTATAGTGTAGCTTCACACGGGCAATACCTCCCATGGTGGCTTGAACCGTCTTTGGATTATATACATCCACGGTGTTCGGGGAACAGAAGATATGCTCTATACCAAACCAGTCTGCCAAGCGAATGATAGTGCCCAGATTTCCCGGATCTTGCACATCGTCCAGCGCCAGGCAGAGTGAATGGCTGATGACAGAAGCATCCGTTTCATATTCCGGCTGCTCGAATACAGCAAGTACTTGCTGGGGAGTTTTCAATAAGCTGGCACGGGAAAGGTCTTCATCAGACACTTCCAAAACGTCTTCTACCGGAAGCTTGGGATGTTGCGATAACCATTCGGGCGTAGCTGCCAGAAAGCGGCAGGGAAAATGTCCTAACAAATCGCCTACCAGTTTAGGACCCTCTGCCAGAAAGACTTTTTCTGTTTTACGATTCTTCTTCAGCTCCAACGAGTGGATATATTTGATGCGGTTTTTGCTCAGTGCCATAGCTTAAATGTTATCGTTTGGCAAAAGTACGTGATTATTTCTATATAATCAAAAAACGGAACACACTTCATCCGGTTTTTTATTTCGGAAAAGAAAAAATAGATTTATATTTGTAGTCAATTATGCGCAATTTATTAATTCTGGTATGAAGAAAGACTTCCACTACGCACTACTTACTGCTGCCATACTTACATTAGCTTCCTGCTCGACCACCAAATATGTGCCGGATGGTTCATACTTGCTGGATGAAGTGCGCATACATACTGATAATAAAAATGTGAAGCCTTCTAATTTGTCCATATATGTGCGGCAAAATCCGAACTCCAAATGGTTTAGTCTGATTAAAACCCAGCTGTATGTTTACAACTGGTCGGGACGTGATTCTACCCGTTGGGTGAACCGGGCTTTACGCAGGCTGGGAGATGCCCCTGTTATCTATAGTAAGGAAGAAACCGAACGTTCACGGGAGGAAATGACGAAAGCCGTTCAGAATATGGGATACATGGGTGCTACCGTAGAGTACATTCCCAAAATCAAGAAGAAAAAGGTAAAACTGGCTTATAAAGTAAACACCGGAGAGCCGTATATTGTCCGTAGCCTGAAATATGATGTTCAGGATGAAAAGATCCGGGAGTATATGCAGAAAGATTCTGCATCGACCTATTTATCCGAAGGTATGTACTTCAATGCCAACATACTGGACAGTGAACGCCAACGGATCACGGGTAACCTGCTTCGCAACGGTTATTATAAATTCAATAAAGATTATATTTCTTATACAGCGGATACGGTACGTGGCACTTATCAGGTGGATCTGACCTTGCATCTGGCACGATACAGACAGCATTCCGGTGCTGAATTGCAGGATCATCCACAATATACGATTAATAAAGTGAATTTCATTGCAGACTATGACGTGCTGCAATCTTCAGCTCTCAGTAGTGTGGAAATCAATGATTCAATACACTATAAAGGGGTTCCCATATATTATAAAGATAAATTATACCTGCGTCCTAAAGTTTTGACTGATAATCTGCGGATAACTCCGGGAGATTTTTACAACGAACAGGATGTGCAGCGCACTTACTCCAACTTCGGACGTCTGCCGGTATTGAAATATACCAATGTACGTTTCTTCGAAACACAGGTAAGTGATAGCGCAAAGCTGAATGCCTATGTTATGCTGACGAAGAACAAACATCAGTCTGTATCTTTCGAACTGGAGGGAACGAATTCTGCGGGTGATTTGGGTGCCGCAGCATCTGTATCTTTTCAGAATCGCAATGTATTCAGAGGTTCCGAAACTTTCCTGGTTAAGCTTCGCGGAGCTTACGAAGCTGTTTCCGGTTTAGGGTATAAGAATGACAACTATACGGAACTCGGTGTGGAAACCAGTATAAACTTTCCCCGCTTCATGTTTCCGTTCATATCCAATGACTTTAAGCGGAGGATAAGGGCAACCACAGAATTCGGGCTGCAATATAATTATCAGATGCGTCCCGAGTTTACACGCATCGTTGCATCCGGTTCATGGAGTTATAAATGGGGGTTGCAGCGACAGCGTTCGCAGCATCGTATAGACTTGCTGGACATCAACTATTTGTATATGCCGTGGATAGAACCCGAGTTTAAAAATAATTTCCTGAACGATGAGAAGAACTATCTGCTGGAGTATAACTATAAAGACCGTTTGATTGTCCGTACCGGGTACAGCTATATCTATAACAGCGCAGGACAAGCATTGATGAACAATGCAGTGATTGGTAATTCTTATAGTATACGTTTTAACTTTGAGTCTGCGGGAAATCTCCTGTATGTGCTTTCTAAAATGAGCAACTTAAAGAAAAATGATCAGGATGAATACACTATCTTGAATATTCCGTATGCACAATATATAAAAGGTGACCTGGACTTTGCCAAAAATATCGTCATCGATAACCGTAACTCCATTGCATTTCATATTGGGGGAGGTATTGCCATTCCTTACGGAAACGCACGGATGATTCCTTTCGAGAAACGTTATTTCTCGGGTGGAGCAAACAGTGTACGCGGATGGTCGGTACGTAGTCTCGGTCCCGGTACTTTCTCCGATGAAAAAGGTAACTTCATGAACCAGTCGGGTGACATCAAGCTGGATGCCAGTATAGAATACCGCACACGTTTATTCTGGAAGTTCAGAGGTGCTTTGTTTGTAGATGCGGGAAATATTTGGACGATTCGCGAATATCAGGATCAGCCGGGGGGTAAATTCAAGTTCGACCAGTTTTATAAGCAAATAGCCGTAGCTTACGGTGTGGGATTACGTCTGGATCTGGATTTCTTTGTACTTCGCTTTGATGGTGGTATGAAGGCTATTAACCCTGAAAAGGGAAAGGATCGTTATCCCATTCTGCGTCCTGACTTCGGACGTGACTTTGCTTTCCACTTTGCAGTAGGTTACCCATTCTAAAAAATCGGGAGGGGTATAAAAAGCAACGGGCGAATGATTGCTCATCCGCCCGCATATTCAAATTCTTTTCTTAATTAGCGTGCAGCGTAATAAGTGTTGATCATCGTTGCCTGACGAGCAGCAGCTACGCCTTGCGCATCCAATGTCACATTCATTGCTTCACCATTCGGCAGATACATCTGTGCAGTACCATCACCGTTCATTTGCAGCAATTCAGTGCTAACACCTTCTGCAACAACATTCCAAGTGTTCAATTCTTTGTCGTAAACCAGCTCCATAGCAGTGGTTTCACCTTCTTTTGTGATAGAGTAACCGTTCTCCAATGTTTTTACGAGATAGTTTCCGTTTTCACCTTTTACTTTCTTCACATCACCCACGTTAGCCATCGGATTGGAACCGCTCCAGAATTCAATGGAGTTGATTACCAACGCATCTGCCAGATAACAAACAGGATATACGGGGATAATGTTGCAAGCCAGATAAACAAGCTCATTAACAAACTTTGTACCGATACTCTGGTTCCAATTTACCAATTTACTGTGCAGGCCGAAAGAACCGATACAAGAACTGAAAAGAAATGCGCCACAAATCATCACGGTTGCAGCCAAATTCAAATTACTCTTTTTCATAATTACTTTCTTTTGTTTTACTGAGTTTATTGATTTAACTCTTTGCTCTTTTTCTTCGGGCAAATATAAGTGCTTTTTGTGAAAAATACACTTAAATAAGAGACAAAAACAATTTTTCAGTTAAACAGCCCCAGTAAAATTAAGGCTTTTTGGGAGTTAAAGCCTTACCCAGCCAGCGGTCTACGGCAAACTTTCCGGGACCGATAATATACATCAGTACGTATACCACCAGATATATGAAAGCCAGTTCTTTGACCGCAAACGGATCGTTTCCGTGAATAACAAAGAATGCCATCCCCATTGTAAATATCATCGGCAGCATTGCCAGACGGTAAAGGAAACCAATGATAAATGCCATAGAACAAGCCAATTCACCGAATATGGCTAATCCCAGGGAAAGAGGACTGCCCACACCCAACGGATCGGGAAATACAGCGGATAACTCCTGATAATTGGACCACTTTTCGATGCCGTGATTCATTAATAACATACCAAATATAATTCTCACTATTAATAATATAGCAGACGTTGCTGCTCCATCCGGTTTAGACGGGAATAAAAATTTGTAAAGCATAGTCGTTCGTTTTAAACATTTATATTTAATATAACGAAAAATAAGGCATTATGGTTTATCTCTACGCAAAGGTTTTATAATTACCCGCAAAGAAGGATCGTATGTAAAGTAACTCCACATCCAGTCTACAAAGATAAACAGACGGTTCTTTACACCGACAATACTCATTAAGTGAATGAATAGCCATACTGCCCACGCGGGAAAACCACCGAAACGAAGGTTTTTCAGTTCCACCACTGCGTGATTGCGTCCTATGGTAGCCATAGAACCTTTGTTGTGATAAACAAAAGGTTGCATTTCAAGCCCCCGTTCCTTTCTATCCAGATTCTGGATCAGATTACGGGCTTGCTGAATGGCTGGTTGAACTACTTGTGGATGTCCCTTCGGGTATTCTTTGGAAATCATAAGTGCAGTATCACCGATGGCAAAAATATTGTTATAACCCTGAACACAGTTGTAGAGATCAACAAGGAGGCGATTACCGGGACCATAGGCTTCCTTTGCAAGTCCCTCTATGCTGTTGGCGCGTACACCTGCAACCCAAAAGACATTCATCGTTTCCAGAGTACTGTTATCACTCAGTGTCATTATTCCATTTTCATAATTCGTAACCTGCACACTGGTTATGATCTCCACGTCACGTTTTAATAAGTAATTTGCCACTTCTTCCGAAGATTTTTCAGAGAAAGCGGAGAGCAGACGGGGAGCACCATCCACAAGAACAATGCGCATCAGGTTCATATCAAGATCGGGATAGTCTTGCGGAAGCACAAATTTTTTCATTTCTGCTAATGCACCGGAAAGTTCTATACCCGTGGCGCCACCACCTACGATGACAAATGTCATGAGACGTTTTCTTTTCTCCAGGTTGCTGGTATTCTGTGCTTTTTCAAAACTTTCCAGTATCTGGTTGCGATTAAACAAAGCTTCCGCAGTGTTCTTTAGGGCCATTGTCCGTTGAGACAGCCCATCATTACCAAAATAGTTGGTACGGCATCCGGTAGAGACAACCAGATAATCGTATGAAAGAGCTCCGATGGAAGTCTCCAGAATATTATCTTCGGGAATTACCCGTTGCGCCTCACAAATACGTATATGGAAATGTTTTCTCTTTTTAAATATCTTGCGGTAAGGAAAAGAAATTGCACTCGGTTCAATACCGGCGGTTGCTACCTGATAGAGTAGGGGTTGGAAAATATGATGATTATTCTTGTCCAATAACACTATCTGGAATTTATCACTTCTCAATTTGCGTGCCAACTTCAATCCACCGAAGCCACCACCCACAATCACAAGTCGTTTTCGTCCCTCTTTATCGGGAATATCCATTTTTGTTTTCATAATGAAGTTCGTTATTCGTTCTAAAAGAATAACGTTAAAATGGGAATAAAGTTCTGAAATTCTTATTTCTTCATCCTTTTTTCTTAAAGGAAGAAGTTTGAACAAAATACTACAGATTATTGTTATCATATGATTAAAAATAAAACTAAATTTGCCGATATAGTTTTCTGCAGGTATAATCATGGACGCTAAACTAACGAAATGGACATTACCGGTACTGTTATTGATAATAGCCACCGATATATGGGCACAAGGCCCCACAGGAACAGATGTTTCAGTCGAATCTTCTGTATCCGTAACTGACACTTTACCACAAAAGAAAAGTTTCTTCAAGAAATTCCTGGACTATTTTAATGATGCCAATAAAGAGAAAAAAAACAAGAAGTTTGACTTCAGCGTTATCGGAGGGCCTCATTATTCCAGTGACACCAAGTTTGGTATCGGCCTTGTAGCCGCCGGATTATATCGTACAGACCTGAATGATACTATCCTTCCGCCATCTAATGTATCTTTATACGGTGATGTATCTACGGTAGGTTTCTATTTGTTGGGGGTACGTGGAAATCATCTCTTTCCACAAGACAAATACCGTCTGAATTACAATCTTTATTTCTATTCGTTTCCTAGCTTGTATTGGGGAAAAGGATATGAAAACGGTTCTAATGACGATAATGAAAGTGATTATGACCGTTTCCAGGCACAAGTAAAGGTAGACTTCATGACTCGTATAGCGCAGAACTTCTATATCGGTCCGATGGCTGTCTTTGATTATGTCTACGGCCACGATTTTGAAAAGCCCGAACTGTGGGAAGGAATGAAAGCACGGACTACCAATATAAGCCTCGGATTCTCATTACTCTATGATTCACGGGATTTCCTCACAAATGCCTATAGTGGTTATTACCTGAGAATAGACCAACGGTTCAGTCCCGCATTCCTCGGTAATAAATATGCTTTCAGCAGCACAGAGCTGACTACCAGCTATTATCATCCTGTATGGAAAGGGGGAGTACTGGCTGGGCAATTCCATACATTGCTGAATTACGGTAATCCGCCTTGGGGACTGATGGCAACATTGGGAAGTTCTTATTCCATGCGTGGCTATTACGAAGGGCGTTACCGTGATAAATGTGCCATGGATGCACAGATAGAACTTCGTCAGCACGTCTGGAGGCGAAATGGCGTAGCTGTATGGGCAGGAGCGGGAACCGTATTTCCTAAATTCTCCGGCTTCGAAGTTAAACATATCCTCCCTAATTATGGTTTTGGTTATCGGTGGGAGTTCAAAAAGAGAGTAAACGTAAGGTTAGATTTAGGGTTTGGAAAAGGCCAGACCGGATTTATATTCAACATCAATGAAGCTTTTTAAAAACATAAAGAAATGGTTGGAAAATCAGGAGCATTTGTTCTATCTGTTCCTGTTGATCCTGATAGTACCCAATATCATCCTCTGTTTTACAGAGCCGATGCCTGTGGTGGCAAAAGTGTGCAATGTACTGTTGCCATTTGCTTTCTATTATCTATTGATGACTTTGTCGAGAAACTGTGGAAAGATGTTCTGGATCCTTTTCCTATTCATCTTCTTCGGAGCTTTCCAGATAGTACTGCTTTATCTCTTCGGACAGTCCATTATTGCTGTGGATATGTTCCTGAACTTGGTAACCACTAATTCGAGTGAAGCTATGGAGTTGCTGGATAATCTTGTTCCGGCATTAGTGAGTGTGATTATCCTTTATATACCGGCATTGATTCTGGCTGCAATCTCCATTATAAAGAAGCGGAAATTATCTCCGGAATTTATCCGTCGGGAACGGAAAAAGGCATGGATTGCCTTGCTCATCGGTTTTATTTCATTGGGCGCCGCTTATGGACTGGATAAACGTTACGAGCTGAAATCGGATTTGTATCCGGCCAACGTGTGTTACAATGTAGCACTCGCATTCCAGCGTAATGCCCAAACAAGGACGTATCACCGCACATCAGAGAACTTTACTTTTAACGCCCAGCCTTCCCATCCGGAAGACAGGCGCGAAATTTATATTATGGTAGTGGGCGAGACATCCCGCGCCCTAAACTGGAGTCTTTACGACTATGATCGGGATACGAACCCTGAGCTTTCTAAAATAGAAGGAGTGACCTCTTTCTGCCATGTTCTGACGGAATCGAATACTACGCACAAGAGTGTACCAATGCTGCTTTCTCCCGTTTCTGCACAGAATTTCGATTCCATTTATTATCGGAAAAGCATCATTACCGCTTTCAAAGAAGCTGGCTTCCAGACAGCTTTCTTCTCAAATCAGCGGTATAACCATTCTTTCATTGACTTCTTCGGAATGGAAGCGGATACTTATGATTTTATCAAGGAAGATTCCCAGGATTCGCAATATAACCCTTCAGATGACGACCTGTTAATGTTGGTAGAAAAAGAACTTGAGAAAGGAAATCGGAAACAGCTCATTGTATTGCATACCTATGGATCTCACTTCAATTACCGGGAACGTTATCCGGAAACTGCTGCTTTCTTCTTGCCGGATTTCCCCGTAGATGCAGAAGTGAAATACAGAGATAATCTGATGAATGCCTACGACAATTCCATTCGGTATACGGATAATTTCCTGGCACGTATCATCCACCTATTGGAGGAGCAGCAAGTAGATGCCAGTATGCTTTACACGTCCGACCATGGGGAAGATATCTTCGATGATGGCCGACACCTGTTTCTTCATGCATCCCCCGTTCCGTCCTACTATCAGCTACACGTACCTTTCCTGCTGTGGACATCCGACAGTTATAGGGAAGAGTATCCCGGGATAGAGAAAGCTGCTTCGATGAACCGACAGAAAAATATATCTTCCAGCATTTCTTTTTTCCAGACCATGATGGAACTGGCCGGAATAGAAACTCCGTATCGCAATGACAGTCTATCTGTCACCAGCCCTCTCTATACAGAGAAATCGAGGGTTTATCTGAACGATCATAATGAACCGCGTCCACTGGATGATATAGGAATGAGAAAAGAAGACTTTGAGATGCTGAAAAAAAGAGGTATAGACGTGCAATAATACTATTTACTTTTTCTTCCTGATCTCCTCTTTCTCCAGATTTCTAACAGAAGGAATACACATCATCAAAATTGCAGTCAGTACAATGGCAAAACCACAGTATATAAATATGTTGCCTATTCCCAGAGAGTCAGCTACAAAGCTTGTGACAAGCAGACCGATGATAGAAGGGAACAAACTTATACTGTCGAAAAGCGAGAATACACGTCCCAGATAAATCGGTTTGAACTGCGTCTGCAATAGAGCGGTAAAGGGACCGGATAAAAATGGCACGATAAGCCCTTGTACCACCGTCAGTATGGCAAAAAAGACATACCCATTGCTGGGCAACATACCACATATAGCCAATGCCAGACCAAGTACCGCATAAGAGAACGCGATCATCAGTATCTTCCTGATCTTAGGATTCCAAATCCCCAATAAAGCCCCTCCGGCCAACATGCCCACCCCGAAAAGTGTTTCTATCAAACTAATCTGATAAGCTGTTCCGGAGAAAGTATGTAAAGTCATCAGCGGCATCAGGGCGACTATCGGCAACACAAAGAAAGTAATCAGGATTTCTGTAACCATCACCCAACTAACTCCTCGGTTGCGCATAATCACATGAAAACCGTCGCGCATATCGTTCAAGACACTCTTAGCTGAGATATTTTCCTTCTTCGGATTCGGAATGTAAACAAACAGTAGGGAAGTGCAGGCAATGATTGCACCTGCCACATCCAATAACATGACTACACTCATATCGAATGCCAGAAGCAAAACCGCTCCCAACGCAGGGCCACCGATATTACAAATAGACTGGATAGCCTGGTTAATCCCCGCAATACGAGTCAGTTCCTTTTCCGGAGCCAGCAATGGAATGGATGATTTCATTGCCGGTGAATGGAACGAACCACCAATGGAACGAAGTGCCAATAATATATAAATGTGCCACAATTCCACAATATCCAGGTAAAATAACAAGGCGATGATACCGGAACAAAGTGCAACGAAACTATCTGCACCTATCATAGTCCATTTCCGGTTCCAGCGATCCACGTATACGCCTGCAAATGCCCCTAACAAGGCTTGCGGCAACAAGGCGGCAATCATGGCAAAGGACAAAACTTCCGCAGAACCCGTTTTGAGACTAATCCATAAGACGATAGAGAACTGAGCGATGGAACTACTTAATATAGAAAATAGTTGCCCGCTCCATATTATGATAAATTTTTTCTTCCAATTATTCATGATGAGAGTGAAACAAGGTGAGATTAAAAAAGGTTCTGAAACTCAATTGTTTTCAGAACCTTACCTTTGTACACCCTCAGGGACTCGAACCCTGGACCTGTCTCTTATAC
>ENA-UAPJ01000301-UAPJ01000301.1-human-gut-metagenome-genome-assembly--contig:-NODE-301-length-25973-cov-8.498302_pt1 | contig 25973 bp, 19 predicted proteins | sample MGYA00243479_ERZ654575 | MGnify/ENA primary metagenome ERZ654575 (study PRJEB26926, sample SAMN06164839) | human gut metagenome | biome: ENVO:00009003; feature: ENVO:2100002; material: ENVO:00002003... | reverse complement strand
GCACGGTAATCAATACCCGTGCTTTGGAACTTGTCGGGGCGCATGCCAAGGGCCACAATGCTCATTCGATAGGTATCTGCTATGAAGGCGGTCTGGATGCCAAGGGACGTGCGAAAGATACCCGTACACCGGAACAGCGTAGTTCTATGCACTTGCTGGTGGCGCAATTGCTAAAGCGATTTAAAAATAATATTTGCATCTGCGGGCATCGTGACCTCAGTCCGGATCTGAACGGGGACGGGCTGATAGAACCGGAAGAGTGGGTGAAGGAATGTCCGTGCTTTGAGGTGAGGAAGGAGCTTTGAAAGTAATGAGACATGAAATGCAAGATAATGGCCGATGGAAAGGAGGTGTTGAAATAATGGCAATCAAAAAATCTGTTTGGAGTATGATTCTGAAAGTGGCCGTCGCGGTGGTAACGGCGATAGCGGGGGTGCTGGGCGTTAATGCGATGACACTGTAGAAGAAACTTATTGTCGCAGGGAATGGATATACTATTATAGCTTATTCTCTGCGACCTTTTTTATTCATTAGATATATTTTGTTTATGAAAAAGAAACTATTTACAATATTACTCGTTTTGCCGGGGATGTTCATGACGCAAAATGTGCATGCGGCAGACATAAGGAGTTCACGGGATATTCCAGCGGTTCCGGCGCACATGCCAGTTTATTCTCCGCAAGTGGCCGAGATGATCCGTTATGATCAGGTGGAGGTGAATATGAATACCGGGTGCATCGGGCAGACTATTCCATTAGTTGAACTGAATGACAGAGACTTTGACTTTTCTCTTTCTTTGTCCTATAACTCTTCCGGGTTTTGTCCGCAAGTCCCCGATAATTATATAGGACGTAACTGGGCTTTGAATGGTTTAGGAGTTATTTATCGGAAAGTGAATGGTATACCGGACGATATTCGTGCTTACCGCACTAATCCTGAATTATCCGAACAGCGATTTGCTGACGGATTTCTGCGTATGCTTGGTAATAAAAAGTTCAGTTCGCCTACTTTAGAACAAGATATACGCAATAATCCGTATCATTATGCCCAAAGGGAAGATATGGAAAATGGTGTATCGACCATTCCTGGGATAAGTGGAGATATTGAGGCCTGTGCCGATATCTTTTATTTTTCTATGGGCAAGCATTCGGGAAAGTTCATGATCAATTTAGATGGTAGTATTAGTGCTATGGGCAATAATGGTGGTCGCTATCAGGTTTCATTGGAGGATATGAAACAGTTTACGTCTACCGGTGCTCAAGATACATATATTCGCATAACTACAGATGACGGTTACGTCTATACGTTTGGCGGACAGGGATATGCTTCGTTGGAGTATACAGCTCTTTCCTGGCGAGAATGGCATAATGTTTTACCCCCGGAAAGTACTATACAAGCTCGTCATGAGATAACAGCCTATTATCTGACCGAAATACAAGCGCCAAGTGGTAGGAAACTAAACATAAAGTATAAGGATATACCGGCTGTTTGTCATGAATCACCTTATAAATTTGCTTTTTCAGTGATTCCTGCTCCTTTTGATGGGAAAGATGTTCCCTTGTCTTATTCTTTGTCCGGTAGGAATTGCTTTGTGGCGAAAATGGCAGGGACGGAACAATATATGTATCATGGAGCATTCAGCGGATATAATGAGTTTTCCCTGACCAAGGTAGCTTTGGTTGACGAGATTTCTACGGATGCGGGATCTGTGAAGATGTATTATTCTTCTCGTAGCCAATTGCCTGACTATACCAGTGGCCTGGCTATGCAGAAGGGACAATTTCCCCTCTCTTGTGGTGCAAAGTTGGATAAGATTGTTTATTCCTCTCACGCTCTCGGCAAGACCGTTGCTTTCCAATATTCTTATCAGGCAGGCAATCGTATGTTCTTGACTTCGGTGAATCATTCCAAATATGGGAAATATAGTTTTGAGTATAATGGTACGAATGGCATTGCGGCACCTACGCCATTGACATCGAACATTGACCATTGGGGATTCTGGCGGGGGCGTAAAAGTAATCAGGGGATTGTACCGGGCATAAGCGTTCTCAATGATTATCCCTTGAATTATGAGATTACTACCCAAGACCGCAATCCGACGGGAGAGGATTATGACTGTACACTACTCAAATGTGTGACGTATCCTACTGGCGGAAAAACAAAGTATACGTACGAACCTCATCGCTATAGCTTTCTCTTGAAACAGACCCGTTCGTCGGATTACTTGCCGGATAGGACTTCGCTGAATAGTAGTGATAACAAGATAGCCGGTGGGGCTCGCATTCATGAGGTACATATTATGGATTCCGATAATTCTCCTGTGAAAACTGTGGTATATACTTATGGAAGAAATATGGATAACGGTATGGTGATGTATATGCCTTTCTATAGATATACCTTCACCATGGATGAGGGGATTGTAGGTAAGTATGCGGTGGATGCTGTGGCTACCAATAGCCAGGGATTTACGGATATTGCTTATCCTTCGGTGCATATTCGATATCCTGAAGTGATAGAACATTATATGGAGGCAGGAAATACGACTCTTACCACTCCTCATCCGTATAAGGTGGTCGATTTTGTGTCGTATGAATATGGCGTTAAGTGGTATGGCGGCGAATTTATTTTCCCTACTTACGACCGTTTTGATTTTTATAATCCTGATGTCTTTTTTGCCAAGGATGAGATGCAGAAAATTTATAATAAGAATTTATTTGCTCATCCCTCGCTTGACTATTCGCTTATGTTGGATAAAGTGAAGGCAGAGACATATTATAACAGTAAGAAGGAGGTGGTGAAAAGCGTAAACTATGAGTACGATTTTTTGGATCGTAATAATTATGTTCTCTATTTCTACTCTCCGTCTCCATCTTTACACTTGCGTACGGGGTTGTATATGCATGTTGGTAAGGAAAGCTTTTCCCCTTATGTCCTGAAGACTCAGATTGTGCGGACTTACGTGCCGGACGAGCCGGATGCGGAAAAAGTGGATAAGGAGTGGTTTAGTCATACACGTTTTGGGGATTTGCTGAAGCATTCCGTGTTGAAAAGTAGCGGGGATACGTTGACGGACGTATATGATTATAAATATTGTCGGCAAACCTTGCTTGCGAAGCATTCGCGCTTGCTGAATGGAAAGATTCTGGATATGGAAGAATTGGTTTATGATTCTGTTCGCAACGGGAGATGTATGCTCTATATGCCGACACAAATATTGAAGGGCATTCCAGGGAAGATGGAGATTCGTACTCGCTATTCGCACTATGACACCTACGGTAATCCTACCGTGCGCGACGAGGATGGTGTTGCCACTATTTACCTTTGGGGATATCACGGACAGTATCCGGTGGCAAAAATAGAAAACTCAACGTATGCGGAAGTCCAACAAGCATTGGGGCGGTTACCGGAAAGTTGTTCGTCTGCCATTACTTACGAGAGTGTGGTTGCCACGTTGAGAGAAAAACTGTTTGGTGCCCGGGTTTCGACCAGTAAGTATCTTTTCTCTGTGGGACTTACCGGTAAAACAGATCCTGCCGGTCGACAAATGGAGTATAACTATGACAGTCAAGGCCGTTTGATAGAAACTTGCCGTTTTAATGAACAGGGTCAGCGGAATTTGACAGGATTTCACCAATATCATTTGGTGAATGAATCGAACTAAAAATTAGCTTATGAAAACATTTTTATTACGAAGCTTTTTGCTTCTGGTGTTTATGTTGTGTTGTCAAACGAACAATGCAACGTCAAAACAGACGACTGTATGGAAAACAAGCTATGATACCAATACGTCAACAGACTCTTATGGTAATACCAATAAGGATGTGCGTTTTAAATTTGAAGTAACAAGTTCCGGTGTTGTGGCCTTTACCCATGCCGGTTCTGCTCTAAGTAGGACTTCCATGTACTTGTTACATCATCTTTCTAACGGTAAGATTCAGGAAATTTCTTTTTCCAGTGATGCGATTCAAACGCCCATTATTCAAGGGATTTGGAAAAATAGTAATGTGAAAAATTATGTTGAGCAGGATTTGCGAAAGATGTCTACTGAGCAAGCCTTTTTGTGCGAATCGCTTGCTGAAGGGGTATATGAGTTGGTGAGTGAAGGTACAGATACTGGTTACTCTAATAATGGAGATATACATTTGAACGTGTATTCAGCTGCACCTAATATGAATACTATAAAGGTAGGAAGTACGGATGAGGAACTCTTTTTTATGCATGAATTGAAAACCGAACTTTCTACGAAAGTTTATTGTTTTTTTGAACTTGAAGTTACACGCCCTGCTATTCTGGATATTGAGATAACGGGACAAGTGAATGCTCAAGTTGATTTATCTATATATACGGAGGAGGGTAATTCTGTAGAAGAGTATAATAAGGGCCCGTTTCATGATTTACATTTATCTCCCGGAATTTATACTATATCAGAGAATTATCATGCTGAAGGTAATACTCATGTAGTGCTTGTTATACACGCTGTTCCTGTAGAGGAAGAACCGGAATGTCCAGTAGAAATGTCTCCGTATACTCCCAATACTTCTCATAGCTACATAACTTCCATAGTGCCTGTCATGGCGCAGACTACGCCAGATTCACTTCGTTATCCCGGTAAGGCCATTCACTCCATAAATTATTATGATGGGTTAGGCCGTCCGGAACAGACTGTGCAATATGGCGCTTCGCCCGATGGGAAGAAAGACTGGGTAAGTCGCACTGCTTATGACGGATTAGGCCGTGAACATCAACAATGGCTTCCCTCTTCTGTATCCCGTAGTTTCGGATATACTTCAACTAATTCTTTGGAGGACATTTCGGCTACTCAATACAATGACCGTTATGCTTATAATCGAATGGTTTATGAAGGTTCCCCTTTGGAACGCGTCGTAGAACGTTATGGTCCCGGTGAAGCTTGGCAAGTGGGCGGGCATGCCGTGAAGTCCGCCTATCGCTTCAATCAGACTGCTGATAATTGTTTGTTTTTTATAGTTGGCGGTACCCGGGAGAATCCTGTGCTGGTACATAAGGGGGTTTATTCTCCAAACCTGCTGGATGTGACGCGGACTACTGATGAGGATGGTAATCGGAGCGAGGTATTTACTGATAAGGAAGGGCATAAGGTATTGGAACGTCGTTTCCTTTCCTCCATTGCTACTGTTTCCGTGTCTTCTGATACTTATTATGTATATGATGAGTATGGTAACCTTTGTTTTGTGCTCTCTCCGGAAGCGTCGGCACGCTATATCACCAATCCCATTACCGCATTGGAACTGTATGCCTACCAGTATCGTTACGACTATCGTAACCGCTGTACGGGGAAGAAACTTCCCGGCGCAGGCTGGAATAGTTATATTTACGATGCTGCCGACCGATTGGTGTTCAGTCGCAATAGCGAACAGGCAAAACGTGGTGAGTGGCTTTGTAACTTATCAGATATTTATGGTAATCTGGTAATAAGTGGAATCTACACTGCCAGTGTTTCTGTTGATGCCATCAACAGGCTTAATGTGACAGCTACTTTTATAGGCAAGAACACTGATTATTATGGTTATTCACTCCCTTCTTCCTTCTTAACGTTGAACAAGTTCACACCCCAAGAAGTGCATTATTATGATGATTATCGTTACAAACAATGCAGTTCGAAGACATTTCCTACTTCACTCGGCTATGTGGTAAAGTCTGGTTATCCTGTCCGTTTTGGTAGTGACTCAGATAGGGTTGTACATAAAGGAAGGGAAACGGGAAGCTTGGTTCGTGAACTGGGCGGCAGCGATGGATGGATATTTACCAGTTTTTATTATGACTATTATGGTCGTCCCATCCAGACGCGCAGTTCTTGTTTGGGACGTACTTCTGTACAGCATCAAGCTTATAACTTTTCTGGTGCTGTCACTTCCGATTGTTTGGAGCAAACAAGCATATCTCCTTTTGAAAAAAAATATGTTTATGACCATATGGGCCGCTTAACTAATGAACAAAATATTTTTGACGGTTCTACTACTGATTTCTTGTTTGATTATGATGATTTGGGACGCTTACATCGTCTGTGTCGCAAGTGTGGAAACGATACGTTGAGTACAACTAACAGTTATAATATTCGTAATTGGCTTACGAACATCCATAATTCTGCTTTCAGCCAGAGTTTATACTATACTGGTGGGAAAGGTACACCTTGTTATAACGGCAATATCAGTAGCATGACATGCAAGGGGAATGATAAAGTGACACGAGGATATAAGTTTACTTATGATGGAGTGAGTCGTATGACAGATGCTACCTATGGGGAAGGCGATCTGATAAATGCCAATCTGAACCGTTTCACGGAGCAAGTGACCGGTTATGACAAGAATGGAAATATCCTGGGTTTGAAGCGTTATGGGCAGACAGGTGCTTCGTCTTATGGCTTGATTGATAATCTTGCTCTGACTTTGAACGGCAACCAGCTAAAAGCTGTGAATGATGCAGTTACGACTTCTGCTTATAATAATGGCTTTGAGTTCAAGGATGGTGCCAAGGTGACTACTGAATATACTTATGATACAAATGGGAATTTGACGAAAGATTTGAATAAAAATATTATTTCTATTCAATATAATATGCTAAATTTGCCAAGTATAGTAAGTTTTTCCGATGGCAGTACTATTACCTATACTTATGGTGCTGATGGTATGAAACTCAGGACTGTGCATAAGATAGGTAGCGCAATCACGACTACTGATTATTTAGGCAATGTGGTCTATGAAAATGGTGTTGCCAAGTTGCTTCTGACTGGCTACGGTTATGTTTCTTTGAATGACAAAAAGTATCATTATTATTTGCAGGATCATCAGGGAAACAATTGCGTGGTAGTAGATTCATCCGGGAAGGTAGAAGAAACGAACCATTATTATCCTTTCGGAGGTGCATTTGCAAGTACCGGTAATGTACAACCTTATAAGTATAACGGCAAGGAACTGGATGCGAAGAAAGGATTGAATTGGTATGATTATGGGGCGAGAATGTATGATGCGGCGTTGGGAAGGTGGCATAGGGTAGACCCGTTGGCGGAGAAATACTATGGTATAACTCCGTATAATTATTGCTTTGATAATCCTATCAAGTATATTGATCCTGATGGTTTTCAACCTCGTCCTGCCCGCCCAGTACGAAGAGGGTATAGAAATGGTGGTCGTCCTAATCCTTATGCCTTTTATCCTGGAGGGGTTAGACCTCAATCTTATAGGGAAACTACAAACTTTTCTTATCGAGGTACGGGATTACGACGACAAGTGCCTTTGGAAGAACAACGTTATTTGCAGGTGACCAATACACCTGGAGGGAATGAGGTGCAAATGAGTAGAAATAATGCAAAAGGGCAATTTTTCTCAGGAGTTTTGGATTATATTGATAAAAAGAATGATTTTGAGAAAACATTAATTAGCCTTGCTAGCACAGTGAAATATGGCGAAAATGGTATGGCTCAAAAGACTCTTGAGATGATTATTAATGATCCTGAATTAGCACAGCAGCAACTGGACTATGAAGCTAAAGCAAGAGAGATAGATGAAGAATTAGGTGAATTGGATTTTACAGGGAAGTCATTCGAAGAAATTATAGAAATGTCAGCAGAGCGTAAGAAGATTATACAAGAAAGGCTTGGCCTATCTCCTAAAGATATTTTATGGAATGAACTTCTTACGAGCCCTGAATCGTTCCAAGTAGCAGGGACTGATAGAAGAGTGTTGCCGGAATTTATACAACGATAAATATAATGAAGAAAAAAAAGAAGAAATGGACCACTAAAAACACCCACTTGCCTAAAAGGGATCGGCAAGAGTATGAAGAGTCTGAAGGTTGGATGTTTAAGATAGGAGTATGGTTTGCTATTATTGCGATCTTAATATGGATATTTGTGGTGGTAGCATCGAATAATCATATGGTGGGCTATGATGATTTTATAGGCCGTCCTATTGAATGGGCACGTTCTTTATTCGATTAGGCGATTGACTTTTGTACTGTTCTTTTTTTCAGCCGGATATATTTATCCGGCTGTTTCGCTTATACAGTAAGGAAGTAAGGAAAAGAACCGTTTACGTTTCATCCGGGAAATGAACTAAAATGGGAATTTACTGTAAAAGTGGACTATACTTTGTCAAGCTGTCGCGGAAAGTTTATCTTTGTATCTGCATATAGATAATTTATTCTTAAAAGGCGTGAATTATGGAGAATATATCAGATAGTAAATTGTTGCCTTATTGTATGATGAACTTCGCGGTTATCCGTCGTGATGATTATTATTATGTGGATAAGACTGCTTTCATCCCATTGATAGAGCGCTCGGATCGTTTCTTCTTTTTTATGCGTCCTCGTCGCTTTGGCAAGAGCTTGACGTTGAATATGCTGCAACATTATTACGATGTGAATGCCAGGGACAAGTTCGATGCACTCTTTGGAGATTTGTATATAGGGCAGCATCCCACCAAAGACCGGAATAGCTATCTGGTGTTGAAACTTAATTTCTCATTGGTAAGTTCCGAACTGCACAACTATCTTTATACCTATCTGTTGAATACGTATGATGAGGCAGAGCTGAGTTTCAGTAGCTATGAAAAGAGTGAACCTGGATATCTATCCTGATATGATGCACAGCTATATCGTAGAATTGAAGGATGCCAAATACAAAGATCCGGAAAACCGTGTGGAAGAACTACGTCGGGAAGCCATTGAACAGGCCAACCGTTATGCAGATACCTATACTGTGAAATGTGCTGTTGGCAACACTCGTCTGCATAAGGTTGTAGTGGTGTATAAAGGTATGGAGATGAGGGTGTGCGAAGAGGTATGATCCGGTCGCTATAAAATAATTTTATAGTTAAAGTTTAGAAAGGCTTTATAGTTTTGCTTATTTATAAGAATAAGCCTTGCTTTACAGTAAATGCAAGTTTTTGTAGTTAATAGTTACAAGGACTTGCATTTCTGTTTTAGAATGAAACAACAGGAAATATGCTAATTAAAATTAAAATTGAAACTCTAAGGGTAGTATTCCAACAAAGTGAGTTGTATTATTGATACATAGTGAAAAAAAGAGCGTCAATGCTCATTAAACTGAATTTAATAATGAAAAACATGAAATCCATTGCAAAGCAGGCGAGTGCTTTCCTATTACTGGGAATGGCGGTTTGTAGCTGTACATATGTGCTTCAGCAACAAGACCACGCATCCTACGTGAATCCCTTTATCGGTACAGGCGGACATGGACATACATATCCCGGAGCGGTAGTTCCTAACGGGATGATTCAACCCAGCCCTGATACGCGTATTTATCAGTGGGACGCTTGTTCCGGCTATTATTATGCTGACTCCACGATCAACGGTTTCTCACATACCCATCTCAATGGCACCGGCTGTGGTGACTATGGTGACGTATTGTTGATGCCTACCGTAGGACAGCAAAGTTATCGGGCTATGGGAACGGAAAGTCAGCAAATGGCCTATGCTTCTGCTTTTTCTCATGAAAATGAAACTGCTGAACCGGGGTATTATTCCGTATACTTAGACCGTTATCAGGTCAAAGCAGAACTGAGCGCAACCAAACGTGCCGCTATTCATCGTTATACCTTCCCGAAAGCAGCGGATGCCGGGTTTATTCTCGATTTGGATTATAGTCTGCAACGCCAGACGAATGAGGATATGGTACTGGAAGTGATCAGTGATACGGAAATCCGCGGACATAAGAAAACCGTATATTGGGCTTTCGACCAATATATTAATTTCTATGCTAAGTTCTCCAAGCCTTTCACCTATACATTAGTGACCGATTCTATGGCATTGGATGCAGACGGCCCGCTGTTGCCCACCGCTAAAGTCTTATTGCAGTTCGAAACCGGAGAAAATGAACAGGTGCTTGTGAAAGTAGGCGTTTCGGCTGTCGATATGGATGGAGCACGCAAGAATGTGGAAGCTGAAATTCCCGGATGGGATTTTGACGGAGTGAAGAAGGCTGCCCGCCAGTCCTGGAATGATTATCTTTCAAAGATAGATATTGAAACTGAAAATGCTGATCAGCGCACTATGTTCTATACTGCACTTTATCATACAGGCGTGCAGCCTAACTTGTTTACAGATGCTGATGGCCGCTATCTGGGTATGGATTTGAAACCTCACCAGGGAAGTGTGGACCAACCTGTCTATACCATCTTTTCTTTGTGGGATACTTTCCGTGCTTATCATCCTTTGATGACCATCATAGATCCGGATTTGAATGAGGCATTTATACGCTCTCTTCTTCTTAAGCAGCGTGAAGGCGGTGTCTTCCCGATGTGGGAGCTGGCCGGAAACTATACCGGTACGATGATCGGCTATCATGCCGCTTCCGTCATCACGGATGCTTATATGAAAGGTGCCCGTAATTTTGACGTGAAAGAGGCCTATCAGGCTTGTTTGCGTGCTGCCGAATATGATACGACAGGAATAAAGTGCCCTCCTTTGGTATTGCCCCATCTGATGCCACAGGCTAAGTACTGGAAGAATAAGATTGGGTATGTGCCTTGCGATAAAGATAATGAGGCGGTAGCCAAAGCGCTGGAATACGCATACGATGACTGGTGTATTTCTGTTCTTGCCGGTGAGCAGGGCGATGCGGTCAATCAGCAGAAATATGCCGAGTTTGGCAAAGGATACAAACATTATTTTGATCCTTCCACCCGTTTTATGCGTGGGCTGGACAGTGAGGGTAACTGGCGTACACCTTTCAATCCCCGTTCTTCCAATCACCGCAGTGACGATTATTGTGAAGGTACTGCCTGGCAGTGGACTTGGTTCGTACCTCATGATGTAGAAGGATTAGTGGATTTGATGGGAGGTCGTGAAGCTTTCATAGGCAAACTGGATTCACTGTTTACGGCTAATTCCGCTTTGGAAGGGGAACTGGTATCTGCTGATATTTCAGGGTTGATCGGACAATATGCGCATGGCAATGAGCCGAGTCATCACATTACACATCTTTACAATTATGTAGGACAGTCATACAAAACTCAGGAATTGGTAGATGAAGTTTTGCATACACTTTATTTTAATGACCCGAACGGACTTTCGGGTAACGAGGATTGCGGACAGATGTCAGCTTGGTACATTCTCAATGCAATGGGATTCTATCAGGTATGTCCGGGCAAACCTGTGTATTCTATCGGCCGTCCCTTATTTGATAAAACAACCATTCATCTGAAAGGCGGGAAGACTTTCACTATCGTAACACATAACAATAGTCGCGAGAACAAGTATGTGCAGAAGATGGTCCTGAATGGTAAAGAACTGAATGCGCCCTTTTTTGCACATCAAGATATGATAGACGGTGGTACTCTGGAATTAACGATGGGCGGTGAACCGCTGAAATAAAAGTCAAATAGGTATGAGTCGAAATAGTCGTAATCCGATTTCCTGGGTACCCACCGTCTACTTTGCTATGGGGCTTCCTTTTGTGGTGCTGAATATGGTATCTGTACTGATGTTTAAAGGCCTGGGCATCGATGATGCGCAGATTGCTTTGTGGACATCACTGATTATGCTGCCCTGGACACTGAAATTCCTTTGGAGTCCGTTTCTGGAGATGTTCAAAACGAAGAAATTCTTTGTAGTGTTGACACAACTGATTACCGGGGCAGGCTTTGCCCTGGTAGCGTTGGCGTTGCATCTTCCGGCTTTCTTTGCCGTATGTATTGCTTTACTGGCGATTATTGCTTTCAGCGGGGCAACGCATGATGTTGCAACCGATGGTGTTTATATGTCAGAATTGAATAAGCAGGATCAGGCTAAATATATCGGTTGGCAAGGTGCTTTCTATAATATTGCTAAGATTGTCGCATCCGGTGGGTTGGTTTGGTTGGCAGGGTGGTTGCTGAAACACTATGGGGGAGTTCCGGGAGCGGAGGAGACTGTTCGTCATGAAGCCACTGTGCAGGCTTGGATGACGGTTATGTTCATTCTGGCTGTTGTAATGGTATTGCTGGGAGTGTATCACATGCGTATGTTGCCTTCGGGAGGCACTGCTGCCACGGGCACGACATCCGGCAAGGAAACCTGGAACCGGTTGGTGGAAGTTATCCGGAACTTCTTTCAGAAGAAACATATCTGGTATTACATTACTTTCATCATTCTTTATCGTTTGGCCGAAGGCTTTGTCATGAAGATAGTGCCGTTGTTTCTGAAGGCGGAACGTTCAGTCGGCGGTCTGGGACTGGGAGAACAGGAGATAGGTTTGTACTATGGTACTTATGGGGCGGCTGCATTTGTGCTGGGTTCTCTGTTGGCCGGCTATTATATATCTCACAGAGGGTTGAGTCGTACACTGTTTTCACTGTGCTGCATTTTCAATCTTCCGTTTCTGGCTTATACACTACTGGCTGTTTATCAGCCGGAGAACGGCATGTTGATAGGCGGTGCCATTGTGCTTGAATATTTTGGTTATGGTTTCGGATTCGTAGGTTTGTCGCTGTTTATGATGCAGCAAGTGGCACCCGGTAAGCACCAGATGGCTCATTATGCTTTTGCTTCAGGCATCATGAATTTGGGTGTGATGTTGCCGGGTTCTATCAGTGGTTTTGTCAGTAACGCGTTGGGATATAAGACATTCTTCATCTTCACGATGTTTGCTACTATTCCGGCATTCCTGATAACGTATTTTGTGCCGTTTACCTATCCGGATGAAAAGAAAAAATGATATTATTAACAATATAAATAAGAAGAATTATGGACAGTAAAATTATAATGCCTTGGGAAGAACGTCCAGAAGGTTGCTCAGATGTCATGTGGCGCTATTCTAAGAACCCGGTTATCGGGCGTTACCACATTCCGAGTTCCAACAGTATTTTCAACAGTGCGGTAGTTCCGTTCGGAGATGGGTTTGCCGGTGTATTCCGTTGTGACAATAAGTCGGTGCAGATGAATATCTTTGCGGGCTTTAGTAAAGACGGAATCAATTGGGAGATAAATCACGAGCCCATTAGCTTTAAGGCGGGGAATACGGAGATGATAGAGTCCGAGTATAAATATGATCCGCGTGTCACTTGGATTGAAGATCGTTATTGGATTACTTGGTGCAATGGTTACCACGGACCTACAATTGGTATCGGTTATACATTCGACTTCAAAGAATTCTTCCAGTGCGAAAATGCCTTCTTGCCTTTTAACCGCAATGGGGTACTTTTTCCGCAGAAGATAGATGGTAAATATGCTATGTTGAGCCGTCCGAGCGACAACGGTCATACACTGTTTGGAGATATTTACATCAGTTACAGTCCGGATATGAAATATTGGGGGGAACACCGTTGTGTGATGAAAGTTACTCCTTTCCCCGAAAGTGCATGGCAGTGTACGAAGATAGGGGCAGGTTCTGTTCCGTTCCTTACTGAAGAGGGCTGGTTGATATTCTATCATGGGGTTATTACTACCTGCAACGGTTTCCGCTATTCTATGGGAGCGGCCATTCTTGATAAAGAGAATCCTGCCAAAGTGTTATATCGTACCCGTCCGTATCTGCTTGCACCTGCTGCTCCTTATGAATTGCAGGGAGATGTGCCCAATGTAGTATTTCCTTGCGCCTCTTTGCAGGATGGAGATAAAGTAGCTGTATATTATGGCGCTGCCGATACAGTTGTTGGCATGGCCTTTGGCTATATTTCGGAAATCATAGAATTTACGAAGAAAAACAGTATTGTATAGTTAATCCCTTAAAGAATCAGTCGACTATGAAACGTATTTTATTGGCTTACACACTTTCTGCCCTTTGTCTGCTTCCGGCGTTTGCCGGAGGTGGAGAGGGGGCTTTACCTATAAGCTATGTCAATCCTTTCATCGGTACTACCAACTTTGGAACTACGAATCCGGGAGCGGTCTGTCCCAATGGAATGATGTCCGTGGTCCCCTTCAATGTGATGGGATCGGAAGATAATAAGTATGATAAAGATGCTCGTTGGTGGTCTACTCCTTACGAATATCACAATTGTTTTTTCACCGGCTATTCGCATGTCAATCTGAGTGGTGTAGGGTGTCCCGAACTGGGATCTTTATTGCTGATGCCTACTACGGGTGAATTGTCCGTGGATTATAAAGAGTATGGAAGTCGTTATAAAGATGAACAGGCTTCTCCGGGATATTACAGTAATTTCCTCACTCGCTATAATGTAAAGACTGAGGTGTCTGCCACTCCCCGCACGGGTGTTTCGCGTTTTACGTTTCCTGCCGGACAGAGCCATGTATTACTGAATTTGGGTGAAGGACTGACGAATGAAACCGGTGCTTTCCTGAAACAGGTGAGCGACACCGAATTTGAAGGTATGAAATTATTGGGAACTTTCTGCTATAACCCCCAGGCGGTATTTCCCATTTATTTTGTAATGCGTGTCAACAAGCAACCGGCATCCAGCGGCTATTGGAAAAAGCAGCGTCCCATGACCGGAGTGGAAGCTGAATGGGATCCCGACAACGGACGCTACAAACTTTATACCCGTTATCGTAAGGAAATAGCCGGAGATGATATCGGTGCTTTTCTTACTTTCAACACGACGGAAGGTGAACAGATCGAAGTGCAAATGGGAGTTTCTTTTGTTAGCATTGAGAATGCCCGTTTGAATTTGGATACAGAGCAAGGTGGAAAGAATTTCAGTCAGGTATTGGCTGATGCCCGTATGCGTTGGAATGAGGATCTTTCGCGTATCCTTGTCGAAGGCGGAACGGAAGAACAGAAAACTGTCTTTTATACTGCTCTTTACCATACATTGATACATCCCAATATCCTGCAAGATGTCAATGGTCAGTATCCCGCCATGGAAAGTGATCAGATTCTGACAACAAAGGGAGAGCGTTACACTGTTTTCTCGCTTTGGGATACGTATCGTAATGTTCACCAACTCCTTACGTTGGTTTATCCCGAACGTCAGTTACAAATGGTGCGTTCCATGCTCGATATGTATCGCGAACATGGTTGGCTGCCCAAATGGGAACTCTACGGACGTGAAACGTTGACTATGGAGGGTGACCCGTCTATTCCTGTCATCGTTGATACCTGGTTGAAAGGCTTACGTGATTTTGATATCGATCTGGCTTATGAAGCTATGTATAAATCTGCCACTTTGCCCGGTGCCGAGAATTTGCTAAGGCCGGATAATGATGATTATATGTCATTAGGATATGTTCCTTTGCGTGAACAGTACGATAATTCAGTTTCTCATGCATTAGAGTATTATATTGCAGATTATTCTCTTTCCCTGCTGGCGGATGCATTGGGTAAACGGGCAGCAGAACAGGGTAAAAAAGCAGAAGCGCGGAAATATCAGGCTGATGCCCGTCTTTTTTATAACCGTTCATTGGGATATAAACACTACTATAGTAAGGAATTTGGTACTTTCCGTCCCATTCTGCCTGACGGTCAGTTCTATTCACCTTTCAATCCGAGACAGGGAGAGAATTTTGAACCGAATCCCGGTTTTCATGAAGGATGTGCCTGGAATTACAGTTTCTATGTTCCCCACGATGTGAAAGGGCTTGCCCGTCTCATGGGTGGACAGAAACCTTTCATTGAAAAACTTCAGCGTGTCTTTGACGATGGTCTCTATGATCCCGCCAATGAACCCGACATTGCTTATGCTCATCTCTTTTCTTATTTCAAGGGTGAAGAATGGCGTACGCAAAAAGAGACTCAAAGGCTTTTGCAGAAGTATTTTAAAAATGCTCCCGATGGTATTCCCGGTAATGATGATACCGGTACCATGTCTACCTGGGCCATCTTTAACATGATAGGATTTTACCCCGACTGTCCTGGTGATCCGTATTATACCCTTACTACGCCTGTATTCGACAAGGTGGTGATTCGTCTTGACTCTGATACTTGGGGAAGCGATAAGCTGGTGATAGAAACTGGGCGCCCTTCAACAGAGTCCTTATACATTCGTGAGATGGAGTTAGGAGGGAAGAAATTATCCCGCTACCGCATCAGTCATGAAGAACTGGTAAAAGGTGGAGTGCTGAGATTTATGCTTCGATAGTATAAAGAAGAGAAGATAAAAACAACTTTGATCAAAAAAACGGGTGATCACAAACCACTTGCGATCACCCGATATTTTCATTGTTTTCGTGTTTAGGTAATGTTAGTAAAGAGAGAATTTATAGTATTTTATTTCATAGGTTCCACTGTATAACCTTTTTCTTTCAATAGCTTCAATACCCCATTTGTTCCTGGCAGATGTCCTGCACCCACTACAAAGAGAGTAGGGGTTTCTTTCATGATTGAAGGCATTTTCTCAATCCAGGCTTTGTTGCGGTTGTCTAACAGATCTTCCATTTCTCCCGGTTGAGGGTCACAAGAGTTGCCGTCACGCTCTTCCATCAGTTTCAACATTTCGTCCAGGTTTTGAGCTTTATAGGCATTGTTCAGGCGTTTGGTTTGATCCATAGCTTTATCGATGTCACTTACTAAACAGTAAAGCAGATTTGCCTGGCGTTGCAATGTTTGACTATTGAGCAGTACGTTGATTTGTGATATCGGAGTTTCCAAACCGCCTACTTTCTTGCCACTCTGTATAGCTTGTTGTTGGAAGTAAGTATCCAGTTGTTCTTGTGGATTGAAACCACCCAAATGCTTCATACATAAAATAAGAGTCAATTGCTGGGTGATGAAAGCCGGTTTCATTTTAGCTAACATGGCAATATCCGCCATCAGGTTTTCTTTTACAGCCTTACCTACTAACTCATATTGTTCGGGGGTGAAGAGAACTTGAAGGGTCGTGTCTCCCGCCATCATCATGTTTTGCTGCATCGTTTGCATGAATTCAGGAGACATTGCTTCGGACATAACTACTTCTCCATATACTTGTGAAGTACCGTCTACTGCCTGTGGCAAGCCGGCAATGCTGTCTTTTATGCTTAGCGGAGCTAAATGGTGCGTTCCTAAAATGTATGAGGGCTTTTCCAGGCCGTTACCGGATATTTTCCAGAGTAACTGCGCATTGGCATTCAGTGCGATGCCGATAAAAAGGAGAATACCTAAAATCTTTTTCATTATTTTTCTATTTAGAGTTCATTTGAATATTGCTTATTATTTTACTCGTCCTCCGCGAAGCCAGTATTGCGTGTAGTATTGCTCGTTGAGACTGCTGACAATAACTCCTTTACTTGTGCTGGCATGTATGAATTTCCCATTTTTAAGATAGATACCTACATGGGCCACTCTTTTCTTGGACGCACGACTGGTGAAAAACACCAAATCTCCCTCACGCAGGTTGCGACGGGAGACTTTATTGCTTTCTTTGAGTTGTTCATCGGTGCTTCTGGATAAACGGATGTTGTATACCTGCTTATAGAGTTGTGATACCAGTCCGGAACAATCTGTTCCGCGTTTGTTGTCACCGCCTGCGCGGTAGGGGACACCTATCCACTCCGCAGAGGCTATGTACAATTTGTGGTTATCTTCCTTATTTATGTCTATTCCCATGCGGACAGAAGCTTTTGCCAGCGCTTTGTAGTCGAGACGAGGTGCTGATGTATGGCAAGAACTTAAACTAAAGGTCAGTCCGATAAGTGCAACTATATAAGAGAGGTATTTCTTCATGCTTGTTCCTCTTTCTCTTCCGGTTGAACAATTGTTTCCTGAACGGGCGTTTCCTGAACTGGCACTTCTTGAATTGCTGTTTCCTGAGTCGTCATTTCCATTTTCTCTTCTTCAATTTCTTCTTCTACTCTGACATTAAAATAGTCTTCAAGCTCCTTTTCAGCCGAGTTATTCTCATTCTGAATATCACGGATAATCACTCCATTCTCCATCAGAGCAATACGCGGACACACATCCACCGTATGGTTTAGGTTATGACTTGAAATAATGACTGTGGCATGGTGATCTTCATTGTATTTTTTCAGCAGGTGCTTGATGATGGACTGTGAGCTCGGATCAAGGAAATTGAACGGTTCATCCAGGATCAGCAATTGCGGATGATGCAGCATGGCGGAGATAATACCTATTTTCTGCTTGTTTCCGGCAGAGAAGTTACGGATGAATTTCTTTTGTCCGAGGACTTCGTTACTCATGAAGCGTTCAAATGGAAGCAGACGTTCGTCTACCTCTTCTTTTTTCAGACCGTACATTTTACCGATGAAGTAGAAATATTCTTCGGGAGTGAGGTAATCAATCAGGAAACCATCATCGATGAAAGCACCTGTGAATTGTTTCCAGTCTTCATTTTTGGATACATCGATGTCATTGATTGTCACATTTCCCAGATCTGCCTGTAGCAGGTCCAGTATCAGACGGAAGAGGGTAGTCTTACCCGCACCATTGTTGCCTACCAATCCTAACATATCGCCCTGGTAGATGCTATATTTCTCGATATCTACGGCTTTCTTTTCGCCGAAGTTTTTTTGAAGTTGGTTAATCTCTATCATATTCGTTATTATTTTTGTCTACTATCGTGAAATCCTTCCATATTCTTATATCGGCGCTTCATAAAGCGATGATATACATTCCGTAGCCACCATCTTGAAGTTGCGATGAATAGTATGCCGACAACTAAGAGAATCCATGGGGTTACTTCTTTGCCCACCGTCGCATTCAGTACGAAGAATAGTAGCAACGGCACTCCGAATGCACCTCCTGCAATGAGGTTCTGCAAACCGGTACCCACATTTTGCCGTCCAGTCATTTTGGCATTAAGGTCAAGCGTCTTGTTGTTATACACTGCCAACTGAAACAGACAGAAGTATACGGCACCCGGAACGAATATAATCCAAGCGGTGCATTCCAGTACAGATACTTTACCCGTCACCATACCCGGTATCATCAGCACAAACGGGATGATGAGTGCGATGCTGTACAAGATGTATTTGGCACGCAACAATGAATAGATGGACTCCTTGCGGCTCATCAGTCCGTCAATGTAGTTGCCTTCGTAGCTCATCAGCGGAGAGAGGAACAGAATTCCGAAGATGATATAGTTGTAAAGTACGAAGAAGTCGCGGGAGCCACCATCGTAAATATCAGAAAAACTGATGGTAAGACTGAAAATCAGTACTATAGCGGTAACGGAATAAAGTGACTTCCTGCACACCTTGTTGCGTAGTAGCAATTTCAACTCCAGCCGGATGTATTCGCCTATTTCGCCATAACGGTCCAGGAACTTGTATTCGGATACTGTTTTTACTTGAACGGTAGTGTCTTCTGTTTTATTCAGTTCATTGTAGACCAGTTTTTGCATAATGCTCCGGTTGATGAACCACATAAGGGAAATGGCTACCAGGACACAGATAAATGTGAGTATGTTTCCCGTGATAAATCCTTCACCCAGATCAATGAAGAAACCGAATAACGGACTGTCATCTGGAACGAAAAGTGCAGCTGCAATACCTCCGTATACGACTATCGGCAAGAGAACCCACCAGATGCGTTCGTCCATCAGCGTACGACATAGCAGATACCAGTAATTATTGAATACGATGAGCAACCAAATACCAATGCAGTAAGTCAATACACCTCCTATTCCATAAAATTTGGTAACAGTGATAATAGCGAACGGAACGAACAGGAAGAGCCAAAGCAAATTAAAGCTGTTAAGTCCCGAGCGTAGGAGCAGGAAGTCGATAAGACGACTCCTTTTGATGGGGAGCAGTAAGTATGGTTTAACTTCCTGTGTCGGTGTTTTCAGGAAGGGTAACCGCAAAAGGAAGTCCAGGGCGAGTATGAAGATCAGGCCGCTGTTCATTACGTGATAGGCTTCTTTGGCGCCTCCGTCGAAGGCGAAAGCGAATGTTGTTCCGAAGAAAATGAGATACCCTGCCCAGAATACACTCATGAAGTACATCCAAAACTTTCCGAACTTACTTTTCTCGTACATCGGATGCCGCTTTTCAGCTAACTTTCCGTGTCTGCGTAGCTCAAGAAATAGATTCATGCTGTTTAGTGATTAGTTGTTAGTGATTAATGGAGTGATTGGAAGGTAGTGATTAGTAATAAGTAAGAATGCACTCGCTTATCACTAATCACTTATCCTTTATCACTATTTGTTGGGTACCGTCATGGTTACCTCGATTTCATTTCCTTGTTTCAACAGGTCAGATACAAACTTTTGAATATCTTTAGCTGTGATGCTATTTACGATATCCGTGTATCCTTCTGTCATATCCATGCCATAATAGAAGTAATCGTTCAGATTATTCATCCAGTATCCGTTTTCTTTCTGGTTGTCGGCATACTTCTTCAGCATGTACTCTTTTACTTTCTGCAAGTGTACGTCTGACGGTCCTTCGGCTGCAAGTTTCTTCAATTCATCTACTACAATACCTGCCAGTTTATCTTTCTTAGCAGGATCGGTCTGGAAGACAATCTGCAACAATAATTGTTCTTTCGGATACTTCTGTAAGTCGCCAAAACAGTTTACACCATATGTACCACCTTCTTTTTCGCGTACTTCTTCAGTATAAACCATATCAAGAACCTGAGTTGCAAAGCTCAGCAAAATGTCATTCTTTAGAGTATAAGGAGCTTTACCGCTGTACAGGAATACGATGGTTGCTGTAGGAGTTTGTTGCTCTTTGGCATATTCATTTTTGTACACACCTTTGCGTATACTCATCTTCGTATCTTTGAAGGTCTCTTTGCGATTGATGGCAGGCAGTGCACCTAAGTATTCGGCAATCAGTGGTTTGGCAGTTTCAAGGTCAATGTTTCCGACAAAGTAGAATGTAAAGTCGCTGGCATCTTTGAAACGGTCGTTGTACATTTCCAGAATACGGTCGTAATCAATCTGATCCACCATTTCCGGTTTCATCATTACTACACGCGGGTGATTATTGTACATTGCTTTCTGTAAAGAGTCGTTTATAGAAGAAAGAGGATTTGCCTGCGCACTTTCCAATTGGGCTTTCATACGGTTTTTAAAAGATTCGAATGCTTCCGCATCTTTACGGGGAGCGGTGAAGGTGAGATATGTCAGCTGCATCATAGTTTCAAAATCTTTTGGTGAGCAGGTACCGAATACATTCTCAGTGGTAGCACCCAGACCGGCATTGACGGAAACTTTCTTGCCAGCCAGTACTTTCGTCAAGTCTACTTGGCTGAAGTTACCCAAACCACCTACAGCTATTACGTTGTCCATAACGGCAAAGTTCAGTGCGTCTTTGTCGGGGAAAATGGATTTACCACCCAGACTGGTACCTTTCATGCGGATTTCATCAGCTTTGAAATCAGTCTTCTTTACATAGACAGTTACACCATTTGAAAGAACTAATTTTGTACTACCATAGATATCGCCTTCTTTCTCAGAAATGATTTTACCACCTTTCGGAGCTTCTTTCATCAGCGGTTCGTCAGATACTTTGTCTACGTATGCTTGCAGGTCGAGATCTTTCATACCTTTCAGTAAGTTGATAACTTCTTCTTTTGTCGGGTATTTCAAGCTTTCTTTTGCAGGACCGGCAATTATAACTACTTGATTGCTATCCGGAACGAGTTGCTGCATTACCATATTCATGGCCTGTAAGGGAATGTTAGGAGCCAGTTGGTTCATCATAGCGTACTCAGCTTCAATCCCCGGGATAGGCTCGCCATTCAAGAAGTTCTGTACATATTCTCTTACGTAAGAACCGTGCTTGGTCTTTTCGCGTTCGTTGTAGGCAGACTCTAAACTCTGCAAATAGTTGGCGCGTGCGCGTGCATATTCTGATTCGGTAAAGCCGAAGCGACGTGCACGTTCAGTCTCTTGTAGTAAGGTTTTCAAGGCTGTTTCAATGCCGTCGGCTTTACTTGAGGCAGAAAGTGCGAAGGCTTCTTTGGTTTTAGCGACAAAGAAGTCGCTATAGTAACTGCTTGCACGGGTAAACGGTGGGTTAGCACTTTGCACCAATTCGCTCAGGCGGGCGTTCAACATACTACTGATCATGCTCGTCATATATTGTGAAGCAAGGTAGCCTACATTATTCTTTTCTGAATCAGGAGTCGCATCTTGCTTGAAGTAAATCTCAATTGACGGGTCGTCTACTTCCTTATCTGTACCGATAGCTACGATGGGTTCCTTATTATCAGTAACAGGATAGTAAGTGCGTTCTGCCGGATTTACCGGTTTTTGTACATCGGCGAATACTGCCTTTAGTTTAGCTTCTACGGTGTCTACATCGATATCACCTACAATAACGATACCTTGCAGATCAGGACGATACCATTTGTGATAGTAATCGCGGATATCTTTATAAGGGAAGTTGTTGATTACATCAATAGAGCCGATAGGCATACAATCTGCATATTTGTCACCCTGATATATAGTTGGGAGCAGGTCAGTGTAGACGCGCAACATACCACTGTTGCGGCTGCGCCATTCTTCACGGATCACACCACGTTCTTTGTCGATTTCATCGTCTTTGAGTAGGATATAGTTAGACCAGTCGTGCAGGATCAGCAGACAGGAGTCCAATACACCGGTGCGGTCAATCGGAGCATTACTGATGTTGTAAACAGTTTCGTCTATGCTGGTATAAGCATTTAAGTTAGTACCAAATTTGATACCTACGGTTTCGCACCAAGGGATGACGCCGAGGCCTTTATCATCACCGGGGAAATTTTTAGTACCGTTGAAGGCCATATGTTCCAAGAAGTGGGCAAGTCCGCGTTGTTGCGGTTCTTCAAGAATGGAACCTACTTTCTGGGCAATATAGAACTCAGCCCGATTTTCGGGTAATTTGTTGTGGCGTATGTAATACGTCAGGCCATTGTCTAATTGGCCGATACGGACATTTTTGTCCACGGGAAGGGGCGGAAACTGCATTTGCTGCGCTACCGCTTGTTGGAAACCGGCACATAGAACGAATGCTACTGCCAGTAAACTGTGAAATAAATGTTTCATGTTGATGAAAATTAAAATTGTTTCTTGACCTATTTGTCGAAGAGGGAGAGGAGAAATCACAGGAAGGATATATTTTTTATATGAATGATAATTTAGCAAATTATCATTTTATCGCCTCACGAATTCGTACCAGTTTCGTCAGCAGTCCTTCCAGTAAATCGAGCTTCAGCATATTGGCACCATCGCTTTTGGCTATTTCGGGGTGCTCATGTGTTTCAATAAACAATCCGTCTACACCAACCGCAACACCGGCTTTGGCAACGGTTTCAATAAGCTGCGGCATACCACCTGTCACTCCACTTGTCTGATTGGGTTGTTGCAGAGAATGTGTAACATCCAGAATGACCGGATAACCGAAGGTTTGCATTTCAGGAATGCCACGGTAGTCTACAACAAGGTCTTGATATCCGAAAGTTGTTCCACGTTCGGTAATCATAACTTCCTTATTTCCGGCTTCTACTACCTTTTCCGCAGCAAAGCGCATGGCGAGTGGAGACAGGAACTGTCCTTTTTTGATGTTAACCATCTTTCCTGTTTTTGCAGCAGCTATCAGAATGTCTGTCTGGCGGCAAAGGAATGCTGGTATTTGCAGTACATCTACATATTCGGCGGCCATTGCGGCTTCTTCTGCAGAATGTATATCTGTAACAGTAGGCACACCAAAAGTATCGTGTACTTTCTGTAACACTTTCAACGCTTTTTCATCGCCTATTCCCATAAATGAATCCAGGCGTGAACGGTTGGCCTTGCGATAAGAGCCTTTAAATACATAAGGTATTTGTAATTTCTCCGTGATATTTACCACACGTTCGGCAATACGCATTGCCATCTCTTCTCCTTCAATCACACAAGGACCTGCCAATAAAAAGAAATTTCCGGCAGGATTATTCTTTAATTCAATCATAAGTAATTAGTGTATAGTGCTTAACGTTAATCGTTATTCTTAGTTGGGTATAATCAATGTTATCGCTTCATGCATAATTCCGATGTCCAGTGGAAAATGCCGGTCGAGAATACGTCCGTCCAAGTCCACCGAAGCATTTTGTGCACGTAGTACTTTTACTTTCTGGGTACGGTAAGGCATCACGACTTTATGATTCAGAATACGTCCCTGAATAAGCATCCACAGTCCTGATACGAGTTGTAACAGTTCCGGACGATAGATAACGGATACATCGAGCCAACCGTTATACGGCACGGCACTTGGTGCTTGTCCGTATCCCCATGCACTGCCGATACATACCGTCATGATACGTCCCCGGATGTGTTCTCCGTTTATTTTGAGATGCATCCGGTAGAGCTTCCGTTCAAAGAAAAGTGAGATGAGGGCCATGAGATAGGACAGGAATTTCACTCCCCAGAAACGTTTGGTCTGGTCGGAAATCTTCACGATACGAGCTCCTAAACCAATGTTGATTGCATTGAGGAAATAGCGTGTTACATGCTTTTCACCATCGTAATAGTTGCAAAATCCGACGTCTATCTTCCGGCGTCGGTTATTTATGATGCAATCTACGGCATCTTTGTATTCCGAAGTCATTTCCCAGTATTTGGCAAAGTCATTTCCGATACCGTTGGGAATGATACCTATGGCGATTTCTCTTTTATCTTTTGCATTGGACGACATGATACCGTTGATGGCGTCGTTTAGTGCTCCATCACCGCCCACCACAACAATGGTGCGGTATCCATTATTGGCAAGAATGCCGGCTAAACGTTCCACAGATCCGAACCCTTCAGACTGCACATAGTCATAAGACACGCCTCGGCTGTCCATATATTCTTTGATTTCTTTCCACCGTTTCTGCACTTTCCGCGTGCCGGCTTTGGGATTGTATATCACTCCCCACTTTTCGGGTTCTACGCTCATATTGTTATCTCTTAGTAAAGTCCTACATAATCATTTTTGTACTCTCCCCGCAGTCTTTGTCTTTGTTGCCCCAAAGATACTAATTCCCTTCGAGTTTCGCTTGTACAAAAGCAATCTTTTCTTCCATAGGCAGCCCGGCATCCATCCAATGGATAGTAAAGCCGCGTCGTTCCATTCCCCGGAACCAGGTCATCTGCCGTTTGGCAAACTGATGAATAGCAATCTCCAGTTCCCTGTACATCTCTTCGTATGTCAGTTTGCCGATAACGTACAGAGTCAGGTACTTGTATTCCAGGCCATAATAGATAAGATCATCCGGTTGGATACCCTGTTCTATCAGGCGTCGTACTTCATCTACCATCCCTTCGTCCAGACGTTGACGCAGGCGGTTGGATATCTTCGTACGGCGTAATTCCCGGTCTATATCTACACCAATGATAAGGCTGTTCAGTTTCGGGAACGCCCGTTCGTCTACCGGTGTATGTGCATAATATTCTTCTATCTCAATGGCCCGGATCGCTCGTTTTACGGTGTCGACATCTGTAGTATTATGCAGGGCTTTGTATTGCTTCAGCATCTCAGTCAGTTCTTCCAGGGATTTATCGGCAAGGCGTGCACGTAACTCCGGGTTTTCGGGAACTGGCAGCAACTTATAGCCTTTCAATACGGATTCCAGATACATACCGGTACCTCCACACAAAACGGGAAGTTTCCCTTTTTGTTTAATAGTCTCGTACGCTATCAGAAAATCACGCTGATATTCAAAAACATTGTATTTATAACCCGGGTCGGCAATATCAATCAGATGATAGGGGATTGGTTTACCATTTACAGTGTAGTCTACCAGGTCTTTACCTGTACCAAGATCCATACCACGGTAGATTTGCCGGGAATCTGCACTGATGATTTCTGTGTCAAGAACATCTGCCAGTGCTGCGGCGAAAGGAGTTTTACCGGAAGCGGTAGGACCTAATATAGCTATCAAATCATAGTCAGGCATAAGTCGTTTTGATTATTTTTCTACAAAGATAATGCAAACCGAAAGCAATACAAAATAAGCTTGATTATTTTTAATGCTAAAGTGCAGTTTGTCTTCGTTTTAAAGCTAAATATGAAAAAGGAAGTGAAAAAGAGAATGCCTTCTCTTAAATGGTGTTATAAATGCGTTGTTTTCGCACACGGAACTTGCTACTTTCAAAAAAGTGCGTACCTTTGCACTGTGTTTTTCATCTGTCTCTTATACACATCTGACGCTG
>ENA-UAPJ01000263-UAPJ01000263.1-human-gut-metagenome-genome-assembly--contig:-NODE-263-length-29813-cov-6.326870_pt1 | contig 29813 bp, 24 predicted proteins | sample MGYA00243479_ERZ654575 | MGnify/ENA primary metagenome ERZ654575 (study PRJEB26926, sample SAMN06164839) | human gut metagenome | biome: ENVO:00009003; feature: ENVO:2100002; material: ENVO:00002003... | reverse complement strand
CTACATGCATATCTACTGCACTGATCTGATGGTTTTCATAAGTATTGTAATAATACCATCCTTATGGCAGACCGTGGTTACGAAAGTTTTAATACCTTTGCACACCTGATCCGGAAGGGAATGTATTTCGTTATCCGCATGAAAGAAATCAACAGTAATGGTATCCTTTCCGCTTATGATTTGCCTGACAGCGAATTCGATACTCATATAAGAACAACACTTACCAGACGCCATACGAAAGAAACACTGGGGAATCCTAACACCTATAGCGGCAGTCACAGCATCCACATGAAAGCGTTCCCGGTAATGCTTGTTCATCTTTTTCGGCGAGCCGGTATAGGTGAGCAGCCACTGCTTGCCCTTTCGGAGGCGTGCTTCCTTTCGCTCAATCTTTGTCATTTTCTTTGCCATTTGCGGAATCTCCTGGATTTTTTGCTGATGACTTTGGTTTGCGCTTCTTCGGTGCCGTCAGCTCATAGCTCAAAGAAAGCAGGTCTTTGATGGCATCATCCAGTTCTGGTTTGCCAAGCTGAATACTGAGCCATTTTTCCTTGTTCATGTGATAGGCCGGAAAATAGCCGTCCTGCCCACGAAGAGAGCCGATCAGCAGCGGATCACTTTTCACATTAAGGACATCAACGATGCCTGCTTCCGGCAGTCCCAACTTATCAGCAGATACTTCCAGAACTACACCATACCATTTATTATTGTCATTGTGCCGCAACACCGCATTCCAGTCATGCCAGGGGTATTCCGGCTCTGTGCCGTACTGCTGGCGTATCCATATAAATAATTCTTGTCGTGTCATCTTTCAAGTTAATATTTTGCGATAGAATCTTGTACGCTTGATGTATCGTGGAATTCTTATCCTGTACACTCGCATAAATTCAAGAATTTCCGCCAAATCAAATGCTTTCTCTTTCGACCAATCAGAATATTTCCTATGCTGAACCAGCCATACTCCAATCATGTAGTAGTCCAGTGCATCCTCGTCATCTTCGCTCTGAATATCGTGACCACAGAGAAAGCGGTACTCGATCGGCGATTGTGCATAAAGCCTACGAAAACGCGCTTTGGATGCTTCTATATCATTCTTTGTCCATTTTCTATACACTCAGCAACCACCCCATCCTTTGATTTAAGATAAAATCATTCAATCCTCATACCATTCCTTATAGGCCAGTATCCTTATCCGTAATCGTTCTCTCCTGTAAATGATAATTTAGCGCAGCAAGCGCAACTGCTTTTTGACTTCATGTTCCAGGATATATCCGGCTCTAAACATATTGGTGACTTCATTGTACCTCAACGTGGGACGGCCCTTCTCTCTAAAGATGCAATTCCTGGCGATATTCCGGTCGTTGCGGGAGGACTGGTGCCATCGACATACCACAATGCAGCCAATACTGTAGCGCCTGTGATAACTATTTCGAGCTCTGGAGCGAACGCCGGATTTGTGAATTTGTGGGGCGTGCCTGTTTGGTCATCTGATTCGTCCTTCATAGATTTCAAGATGACACCCTACGTTTATTTCTGGCATGCGCTTTTGAAGCGCCACCAGAATAATATCTATAAAATCCAAACTGGTTCTGCACAGCCACACATTTATCCAAGTCATATAGCAAGCCTTCCTGTGTGTGATCTGGATTTTGGCAAAGTGGCTGACTATACAGAGCGTGTTACGCCGCTTTTCACGCTGATTTCCAAGAATTACAAAGAAAGCAACCAGCTACGAGCATTGCGAGATTGGCTCCTGCCAATGCTGATGAACGGTCAAGCCACCATCAGCGACTAAGCAGCTAAATTATCATTTAGCATAGGACAAAGAAACTCTTACCAACGGCGAGAGTGGAGAAATAAGGAACTGCCGTTGCTGTCGTTCTCTTAACAGAAGGAGAAACGACATGAAAGAAAGAATAGTTAATCAGATCATCCAAGGAATGTTGTCCGTGCTGAATAATGCGCAGACAGCACATCTGCAAAAGGTTCTTGCAGCTGCATTTTCAGAGGTCGAAGTTATAACGGTTGACTGTTCAGAAACCAAGGAGGACGATACCTCAAATAGAAAGATTGAGGAGCTGTTCATTGCAGCCAAGAAAGTCGAAGGTTGTTCTGAAAAATCGCTGAAATACTATGCTTCCACGATTCGTACAATGCTAGATAAGATTGGAAAGCAGGTGTTGGAGATCACAACGGATGATTTGCGAGCTTACCTCACCGACTATCAGGCTGAGAAGAAGTCAAGCAAGGTGACGATAGACAACATCAGGCGTATCCTATCCAGCTTTTTCACATGGCTTGAGGATGAGGACTATATTCTGAAAAGCCCGATACGCCGGATTCACAAGGTGAAGTCCGCTGCGACCATCAAGGAGACTTATTCTGATGAATCACTCGAAAAGATGAGAGATAAATGCGATAGCTTGCGGGATTTAGCAATGATCGATATGCTGTCCTCTACTGGTATGCGTGTTGGAGAAATGGTACGACTGAATCGAGACGATATCCGCTTTGACGAGCGAGAATGCGTCGTTTTCGGCAAAGGAGACAAGGAAAGAATTGTTTACTTTGACGCAAGAACAAAGATTCATCTGCAAAACTATTTGCAGAGTCGAACAGACAGTGAACCGGCACTTTTTGTTTCCTTGCGGTCTCCACATAGACGGCTGACGATTGGCGGAATTGAGTTGAGGCTTCGTGAGCTTGGAAAACGGTTGGATATACCAAAGGTTCACCCACATAAGTTCCGCAGGACGCTTGCAACGATGGCAATAGATAAGGGAATGCCGATTGAGCAGCTACAGCATTTGCTGGGTCATCAACGCATTGACACGACAATGCACTATGCGATGGTAAAACAGAGCAATGTTAAGCTGGCTCACAAAAAATACATTGGATAGAGAGGTAAGCATGAAAATCAAGGATATAGGGAATGTGGTTACCGGAAAAACTCCACAAACTGCTCATGCAGAATTCTATGGTGGTGACTACATGTTTATAACACCAACGGAGTTACATGGAGGATATAAAATTTCTTCATCTGAAAAAACACTTACAGAGGCGGGCTTGGAATCTATCAAAACTAATTCTATTGATGGAATAAGTGTGTTAGTAGGCTGCATTGGATGGGATATGGGCAATGTTGCCATGTGCTTTGAAAAGTGTGCAACTAACCAACAGATCAACAGCATAACCCAAATATCAGAAGACTATAGTCCTTATTTTCTCTACTACTGGTTAAGCACAAAAAAGGAATATCTCTTTTCAATTTCCTCCGTAACCAGAACACCAATTTTGAGCAAAGGCGTTTTTGAGGAGATTGAGATACCGAGTATTTCACGTTCAGAGCAGGATAAGATTGCAAAAGTGCTTTTAGTTCTTGACAAGAAAATCAAATTGAACTCCGAGGTAAATGATAATTTAGCGGCTTAGTCGCTGATGGTGGCTTGACCGTTCATCAGCATTGGCAGAAGCCAATCTCTTAGCTGAGTTAAGGCTTGTATCTCTTTATTCAGCTTGTATTGCAGCGAAAAAAGGGGCTTCGTCTGCTGGCTGAACTTGTCTACAACCTGCATAGGAGGTAAGAGCATCCTACTATCCAATAGAGTGTTGATTCGAATACCCTTGAAAACGCTACCGGTTGAGCATGCAGTCGATTCCTTGACAAAAGCTTCGCTCTGTAGGTGCATGTAAAGGTATTCCGGCGTAACAGTTGCTTTATTACAGCGAATGGAGAAGACAGATTCGTTGATATCCCAATCTTGCGGAAGTTCCTGAACAAGATGGCAACGACCTAATGGAGCAATGCTCGCAAACAAAATATCTCCAGTACATACATCAGAACGGCGATGTACTATCGCTCGTGCAGTTTCATCAATGGTATCACACCCTGAAAAGTCCAAAATACCATCAGAGCGGAGATTTTTGACTGTGATGTATTTGATCGTACCACTGCCCAGCTTAAAATTATCCCGAGGGTTTAAGCCTGTACGAATACCTTCGATTGCATCTGACATTTTTGTGCTGTTCCAACTAGCAGGTATCTCTTTTTTAGCATCATCGCTCCACACCATTTGCCCGCCAGATGAGCGGTATGGCTTACCGCTCTCGTCTGGAAAGTCAAATTGCGTGAACCAGTAGTCATACAGCAGACGGAGCTGTTGCGCTAAATTATCATTTATTTTATTGTTCAGTGCTATTTTTCTATCAATCTTCTTGAAACATTCAGCAATTCGCCTCTGCTCATTCATTGGTGGAAGAATAACATCTGTATCCATTAGGTCACTAATGCGAATCTCTTGTATAATACTTCCTGTTGTATGCAGCGATGCCATTCTAACAAAATAATCACTCGCCATATACAGACATAGATAATCAGGTAAAATAATTTTCCGATTCACTCGTATTGAAAATATAGATTCGCCTATATCGTAGTCATCTGGTTTCTCACATATCAAATGACAATGTCCGATAGGAGCTCTGCTAGAAAACAATATGTCACCTACTTGGATATCAGACCTTCTATGGATAATTCTTTTTGCTTGTTCATCTATAAAGTCACATTTTGAAAAATCAATTGTGCCAAACTGTGTCAAGTTCTTTGCTGTAATATATTTGAGGCTACCATGGCCTAGAGAAAAATGGTTTCTCGGATTCAATCCAGTGTTAAGCTGCTTTATGCACTCACTGAATTTTAGAATTTGCCAGCCATTGGTTAATAATCTCTCATTGCCTATCATGCTAAATCGTCCCATCCTTATGCCATCTGTGAGCAAATTCAAATCTGCTCATACTTCACCCGCTTCAGCTGCTCCATAATCTCCTTTTGCAGAACGTTTCCTTCATCGAAGTAGCTCTGCAAATTCGATGTCAACTCCGACATTTTGCTCTCAAATTCTTCCTGCGTAAGCTCCACATACTCAATCTTCACATCAAAGTACTGACCGGCTGCAAGAGAGCACTTTTTCGCTTCAATATCCTCATAGCTTACAGCAACCGAAAAGTCCTCCACTGTCTTCTTGTTGAGAAAAGTATCGACAATCATATCAATCTCAGAAGGTGTCAGGCGAACCTTTTTGTTGTTGCCCTCTTGGTACTCCTCACCGAGCTTTGATGCATCGATTAGGATAACTTTATCTGAAGACTTTGAATTATCGAAGAACACAACGGATACATTCGTACCGGTATTTGCAAAAACATTGGACGGCATACTGATAACGCCATATACAAGTCTCTCGTTTACAATATGCTTCAGCAGTTTGCCCTCGACGCTGCTCTTTGCCGTGAGGAAACCAGTTGGAAGTACAATCGCAGCTTTTCCGTTTGGTTTCATCGAATTCAGCACATGCTGAAGGAAGCATGTGTAGATGGACATGCTTTCTTTTTTCTTCTTCGGCACATTTGGGATACCTGCCCAGAAACGGGCTGGCATAGCCGCAAGCGTCTCTCTTGTCTCAGAGAAATCCAAGTTGAATGGAGGGTTGCAGACCTCATAATCAAATTGCCGGAGAGACTTTCCATCATCGCTCATATGGAACGGATCAGTCAAAGTATCTCCCTGGATTGCATGATCGAGCGAGGAAACCAGACCATTAAGAATCAGGTTTAGCTTGAGCATCTTATTACTCTTTTGGGAGCGATCTTGCGCAAAAATCGTGCAGCGATCTTCACCAATCTGATGAGCAAGTGCCATTAGCAGTGTACCGGTTCCGGCTGCCGGATCGTAGCACTCGATGTTATGCAAATCCTGTCTGTCACCGACAAGAAGTCGAGCCATAATCACGGCGATTGCATGGGGCGTGTAATACTCCGCATATACGCCACCGCCGTTTGTGTTATAATCCTTGATGACATACTCAAATACACCTGCAAAAAAATCGTAACTCTCTGCAAAAGCGTCCTCAAAAGAGAAATTGACGAGCTTATCAACCAGAGCTCTTGCAAATGGGGCTCTTTGCGCGTCATCGGTCACGAAATTAGTGAGCTTTTCAAACAGCGGAATTTTGGTGTTTTTCGTTGTTTGCGTGGAGAAAATGTCGATGTTCTTGTCAGCAATATCAACCATGGTGCTGTCGAAGATCAAATCAAAATCTCCCTTTGCCTGCTGGTTCCACAGCGTAGAGATCAAATGCTCCGGATAAAGCCGTGGAATATCAGGAGATAATGAATCCAGAAGATCAAGCCGGTCGTCCTCCGGCAGTTCGGAATATGCGGTTTCCCACTTTTCAGCACTGGCGATACGAGGATCCTTTTTCTTAATCTCATATCCAAATTTATCGTTCAAAAACTTATATAGAAATATCTGGGTAATGACCTTGTACTCGTTTCCGTCGTTTCCCATACCGTAATTGTGGCAGACAGCTTTCAGGTCATCTATCAACTTATAGGTTTGTGCCTTTATATCCATTGTTTTCTTCTCCTTATGCGGCAGGATATGTTTCTCTGTATTGCTCGAGATACTGCTTTGTAATTCTGCTCTGAATAAAAACTCTGTCTTCTCGGGAATTGACAACCCCCAAGGTATCCATGCCCGTTTTAATTTCCGTCATAACCGTCTGCTCAAAATAGGCATCTTTTTTCAGAATATCGTTACGATCATAAACCTTACGGTCAATATCGCTTTTTATGGTCATCAGTGCTGTGACAATGCTTTCGTCATATTCTGAGAGCATGACCGGTTTGCCTGCGCTTTTACGCTTCTTATTTTCTTCCCGGATTCGTTTATGAACACGAGCGAATTTTGCATCGCCGTTGTATCGTCTCAACAAGACTGCATTCTTTTTCTGTAGCTCTGCCAGCTTTTGGAGTATTTCATCCATAGCTTTAGAGTAGGAGTTGAACTCATCCATATTTTGAGGAGTAAAGCCGTGCTCATGAAACCGAGCATGAAATGCTTCTCTCAGCGTGATATATTCTGGATCTTCCGGGTCGATATTCTCCGCGAATTTACGCACCATCCTTTGAAGTTTTTCATTAAGCTCCTCGCCACCGGATACCATTTTTAACTCCTCTTCACCGATTTTGCTGAAGTTAAAAGTAATGTCCTGCATGGCTTCATTGACCATGATGCGTGTAGCATCGTCATCAGCAAAGGCTTCCCGCTGATTGATGATATTGATGTGTCTTTGCACTTCTGAGAGGATATCCTTCAGGCGAGAAATCTCGAAATTTGCGAATGCAGCCTTCAAGTCATCATCACCAAAGGTTCTCACAATATTACAGCAGTCACGCACCTCAATCAGTGCTTTTTTCAGGTCAAGAAGAACCGACTTGTCCTCGATGGTGGAAATCTCCGTGCTGAATTCCTCTGCATTATCAAGCGGATAATCAAAAAGCACTTGTCGAGCTTTTTGCATACGCTGAATCAGCTCAGCAGGGTCTTCCATAACCTGAGCAAAAATATTGGCCTCGTTTCCTTCACCTACTTCGTCAGGGTCATTGAATTTATTGAGTTCTGCAAGGTATGCGGCATTTGTTTCATCAAAATTCTTCTTGATGTCGGCAAAATCGATGATGTATCCATACCGATTATTCTTATACGGTCTGTTGACACGAGTGATTGCCTGAAGAAGATTGTGGTCTCTGAGTTTTCGCCCGAAATAGAGTCGCTTCAATCTCGGAGCATCAAATCCAGTAAGCAGCATATTGTACACGATGAGCATATCCACCTTAAAGTTATCCTTGAAGTCAGTAATGACATTTTCACGGGTGTCCTTGTCGTCGCTATCATATAGGATAAGTCCAACCTTGAAATGGCTCTTGCTGGACGCATCTTTGTTCAGTTCATTTTGAATCTCGTCAAAATACGCAAACAATCTGCGAGCCTGTTCACTTGTCTCGCAAATGACCATGCCGCCTAATGTATCATCTCCTCGAATAATCCGGAAACGCTTCAGGTCAGTGATGATATACCGGAGAAGTTCTTTTACATAGTTCGGATGCTCAATAATATCATCCTTTTTGACATCCTTCTTTTGTACCAGGTTCTCAAGGGAATGGTAGATTTCTTCCAGCTTCTCTTTGTAGGAAGTTTCGATATCCTCTCGAATAATTTTTAATGTATAACCATCTTGGACAGACTTATCGTAATAATATGTGTGCAGGTAGTTGCCGAAAACACGCCATGACTCGCGCTCACTTTTCAAGAGTGGCGTTCCTGTCAATGCAATCTTTATGGAGTTAGGGTCCGCATCGAACAAATTGGCGAGGAAAGAACCTTCCGGTTTATATCCACGATGTGCCTCATCAATAATAAAAACCCGTTGCAGGTTAGTCGCATAAGATGGAAGTACAACCTTATCCTGCCGTTCCTCAAATCGCTGAATGTTAACAACGGTAATTTCAGGCTCTCCGGTTGTTCCTTCCTGGGATTGATTTGTCCGAAATTGCTCCATTAACTCAGCTCTGGAACTTGCGGTTTTAACAACCAGTCCTCTTGCTGCGAACTCCTCCTTGGACTGCTTCATAAGGTCAAGACGGTCAACTATAAAGTAAAACTTCGTTACCTTGTTAATGCTTGCAAAATAGTCCGTGAGCACATAGGAAAGATGGAAAGACAGAGCAGTCTTGCCGCTTCCTTGGGTATGCCAAATAATGCCAGAGGTTGTACCTTCAGAGATACGCTCTCGAACAATCATTGCAGCAAAAAACTGCTGATATCGCATAATATGCTTCTGGTCTATTTGCTCGATTGTACCGTCATCAAGCTCCTTCGTCTTGTGGTAGTAGGTGATTCCATATTTAAGTAGGAAAAGTAGTCTATCCGGGCTGCACATTGATGTGAGCACACGGTTTGTCGGAGTTGTTGTCTGTAAGTTGGTTTGATATTCAGGGCTTGTATGAATGACCTGATTGTTGAAATCAGAAAGAATCTGCTTCTCAACTTCAGGGTCAATATCCTTATATGGAAAGTCTCTGTTATACGGTGCTACATCAAGATTCAGCGGATTTTCTTCTCTGAAGCAATTAAAAGGAGAGCCTTTCTTTGAACCAGTGCAATAAAAAACACCTTGAATAGGCACGATACCCCCCATAGCATCGTACTCCATGTTGTTTGAGAAGATCATCAACTGCGTAATATTTATAAACCTGCGAAATTTCTTATTGGGAAACCGCAGTTTGTTCATACGCTCAGCTTCGGCAACCATACCACCGATATTATTGGGCTTTTTCACTTCGATAAACACGAGAGGAAGCCCATTCACAAACAGCGTTATATCCGGTCGAAATTCGTCCTCATCACGCTTGCAGGTAAACTCCGCCGAGCAATGAAATGTATTGTTTTCCGGATGCTCAAAATCAATTAGCCTTACTGGAGAAACAGCCTTAAGCCGCTTATAAAAACTTTCTCCAATATCATCGTTATCAAGCTCTTGTCGGATTATTCTGAGCATAGCTTCCGCTTCTCCGGCTCGTTCCGGATTGAGCTTTGCAAACTGAGACTTAAAAACTTCTATGAGGATATTTGTATCCGGGTCGTAAACAGTGCCAGCCTTATCTTCGGTAATTTTTCCAAAGTATGTGAAGCCAATTCGTGTCAAGTGGACAAGCGCTGGCATTTGCACCCTTGTTGCTTCATTCCACTGAGTTCTTTGACCTGACATATTATTCGCCCCCTATATAGCCAACCCACTGTTCTTCAATGAATTCATACGGTTGATTATTTTCTTCGCAGAAAGACTTGATTGCTCTCATAGCTTTCACGCTGGGTTTTGCTTTGTTCAATTCCCAACGGTTGACCGTAGACAGCGCAACATTTAGCTTATGAGCAAATTCCTCCTGCGTATAAAAGGATTTTTGCCGTGTAATTCTAATTGTTTCCCCCAAGCTCATTAAGCAACCCTCCTGCGATTTTTTCCTTTATTTTAGCATCAATTAGGCGTTTGGTCAATGAGTCAAACTCTTCTGCAAGCAGGGCTTTCGTGACACGAAAGCGATTTTCTGCTTGTTGGGGAAATTCCCCAATCCCCATAAAACGCTGCCTGCGGCATCGGGCTGCGCATCCGTTTCGGATGCTTTAACGGCAGTTCCTGCCAAAGAAAAAAGCCCGGTGCAGCATGAACATTACGCCCACACTGCACCGGACATTCCATCATCTGCTATTCTCTTTATTTTCTTCTTCCTGCCGCACTTCCTGCTCATGCAGCTGCTCTTTTTTCTGCTCGTTCTCTTTCAGGATTTCCTGCACGATCTTTTGTGCCACAAGCCAATCCTGCATTTCTGATTTTGTTTTGCGATACTCTGCATAGGAGCTTTTCTTTCGTTCCAGAAGCATCGCATACTCTGCGTTCAGCTCGCTGATGCGCGGGAGCTTTTTGTCAGAGCCATTCTCTTTCTTATAAGCATCAAACGCCTTTTTCGCTGCGCTGCGTAAGGCCAGCGTATCCCGATGCGCTTCATAGAACTCCTGATTGTAGCCGGATGCTTTATACGCGGCAAAAACATCTTTTGTCTTGGCATAATTGATTAGATGCTTCCGCAGCACCGACACTTCCGACATCCGTGCCTCATCTGCCTTTACAGATTCCAGCAGCGCATCGCATTTTTCAGAAATTTCATCTGCTTTTTCTTTCAGCTCTGCATAACTCTTGATTCCATGCTCCTCCATGAACATCATGGCTTTTGCCATCTGCTTCAGATTAAAGACTTTCGCCCAAAGCGCATATCCTGCGCCTTTGCCTGCCTGCATTTTGGCACGGACATCAATCAGGAACGACAGCTCCGCCTTCTGATGCACCTGTGCTGACCGTGCGCTTGTGCGGGTTTTCTCTGCAAATTTGCTTTTGTGAACCGCATTCCCGGCAATCACTCCACAGAGTTCTTCAACCGAATATCCTTTACCAAGAGAACGGAAACGAGCAAATCTGGCGTGGCCTTTCCCCCGCAGGGCAGGCTGTTTTCCATCTTTATACTCGTACCCTGCTTCCTGCAAAATTCCAATCAGTTCCTGGAAGTCTTTTGGCTTTCTTTCCAATGCTGCATCAATTGCCTCACAGATTTCATCCCGCTGCGACTTTTTCTCCGGGTATTCCGTTCTCTTCTTCCGCTCCCCGTAGGGCTTTCGGACAATGACCGACAACCGGTGTTCCAGGCAGACGATATCACTGAGCCTTGCCAGCGCAAGACCGGATAAGCGAAAATCTCGGAATTTTCTGGTGCAGTCTAATGTAGTTGAATTAAAAATAATATGGTTATGAATGTGCGCACGATCAACATGGGTAGCCACGATAAATGCGTGTTTTCCCTTGGTGAATCGCATGGCCGTCTCATACCCAACCTTATTCGCCTCCTCCGGCGTGATCTCTCCGGGCTTAAAGGATTGCCGAATCTGATATGCAATCACATCATGCGCCTGGGTTCTACCGGTGATATGCTCATACTGCCGTTTAGAAAGCAGAAATTCTTCATCACAGGTCTTTGCGTCACAGGCATACGCGCTGATATATTTTCCATCTTCCGTCTTTGCTGCATTCTCAGAATAATCAGTACGGTCAGCCAGACACTGCGCTACCGTCTTTCCTTTATTGATATGCAGCGCAATTAGTCTTGTAGCCGCCATTTTCATATTCCTCCATCTAAAAAGAGCTACCCGAAGGCAGCTCTTACCAATCTACTATTCTCATTTTAACATCCGTTCCCGGTCATAAGCTCCCTGCAAATAAACGGCCTGCTTGATGATTTCTTCCATATCGAAATAGACGCACATAATGCTTTCGTACAGCTTCCACACATTAGATTCGCTGCCGCCCACCATTTCCATCAGCTGGTCTTCCATCTTCGATTGCTCAGACTGTTTTTCCTGATAAGCAGTCTCTTCCACAAAATGATTCTCTCCATCTGTTTCCTCGTACCGTAAATCATAATAATCTTTCATAAACTGAATATCCATCGAATCCCTCCTGAACTCAAATTGTCAAAACATCCTCTACACGCTCACACAGCTGTTCCATCAGTTCCATGATGCCGCCCGCACCAACCGCAGCTGCGAACAGCCCCATCTCAATCAGGGTCAGCAGGAACACATCCGTCCAGCTCGCCCGAACCACCGAATAGATGCCGCAGCCAAAAACGAACAGCATGATCGGCGAAAGCACCCACAGGGATAGCTGCATCAGCAGATTCCAGATAAAGCATAGAAATCGCAGCAGAAACGCAACTGGCAGCAACAGGATTTTCAGCATCAGCTTCAACAAAAAACATACGATCTTCATGGATTTCACCCCTTCGTTTTTCTTTTCATCTTCATTTTACTGTACCCGCTTGCCAAACACCACGATGTCAACAGGAAGACCTGCAAAAAATATGTAATGACACAGACTGTTTCATCTGTGCCATGTGCAATAGAAATTCCGCACGTTTGCGCCGTCATCGAATACCAGAAAGCCTCTTTAAGATCAGCTTTTGCATCTCCCAGAGTTCATCCAGTCGCTTCTGCAAATCCCGGATATCCTCCGCATAGATGCTTCCAGATTCATTGGCGCGTTTTGCGTACTGGTTCAGGTTGTTGCTGCATCGGCGAAGAAGTGTGGATACCTGCGCCACATCCGACAAATCAAGATTTACGCAGTACCCGTCCATCGCCATCTTTCTCATATAGGCACCGGTATTGCGGATGCCTAATTCTTTCTGCTTTTCACGAATTCTCGCCAGCTCTTCCGGGTTTACCCGGACATTGATCCAGTGTTCCCGAACACTCATAGTGTCACCTCCTCATCATCTCGATGTGTCATCGGCGGAATGCGCCCTACACGGTCGCGCAGCTCTGCCAGGACAGACGGCTTTTCCGTTGTTTTCTCACGGTCTGGATCATCGTTTCCACGGTCATCCATATTCAGCAGTGCGTCCAGTTCTGCCAGTCTTGCACTCTTTTTTGCCAGTTCTGCCTCCTGGGGAAATGGCTTTCCAAGCTCGGCCTGCGCCGCTTCCTGCTGGCTACTAAGATTGTCCAACTGCTGTTCCGCCTTTTCCAGCCTTGCAGGAATCCCGGCAAGAGCATTGTCCAGACGCTGGATATTGCCCGCAGCACTGGTGCCGATGGGTACCCGGTGGGTCATCTCGCCTTTCAGCAGCACCTGATACTCTTTCTGGAAGCTGTCAAATGCCAGCTCCATCTTGAAACCACGGTAACTGCCAAGCGGCACCGGCTCCAAACTCTGATTGGCTTTACAGATTGCAAGGATTGCTTCACCGGCCTCTGCTTTTTCAGTAAAGCGTGTGCCATTTACCTCCATGCCGCAGAACCCTTCTTCCGGCAGCGGATGTGCCGCCACCGTCCGAATATCCGACTGAAAGCCTTTGATAAACCCCTGCGTTTTCTCAATCTCCGCTGGGAAATATTTCATCAGCTTATCCTCCAATCGGTACTGCTGGCTCTGATGGTCCGCCTTCAATACTTTCAGCCTTGCAACATCTACATCCAAGTCCATTTTCTCCTTGATCTGCGGGTCTCCTGCACAAAGTGCCTTGATTTCCGCATAGGAAAGAGCCTGCTCATCCACATCATCACAGGAACGTACCGGAGATTTGCTGGTCATAATCTGACTGATAAACTTCTGCTTATTCTCCAGTGTCTGATAGAGGTAAGCGTCAAAAGTTCCTTCCGTCACATACTGATAAACCTGCACCTCTTTGTTTCGGTTTCCCTGACGGATGATACGACCATTTCTCTGGGTCATGTCCGCAGGCCGCCAACCTACATCCAGATGATGCACGGCCACCAGCCTGTCCTGCACGTTCGTGCCTGCGCCCATCTTCTGTGTCGAACCTAACAACACCCGCACCTGCCCAGTACGGACTTTGGCAAACAGATCCTTCTTTTTTGCCTCGGTATCAGCATCATGGATAAATGCGATTTCTTCCTCCGGTACACCGGACTGGATAAGTTTGGTGCGGATGTCCTCATAGACATTAAAGGTTCCATCGTTTTTCGGTGTGCTGAGGTCGCAGAACAGCAGCTGGGTCAGCTTGTCCGACTGTCCTTCTTCATAAATACGAAGCACATTCCGCACACAGGCATTGAGCTTACTGTTGGGTTCATCCGGCAGGAGCGGATTCATCAGCCGCTGATCCAGCCCCAGCTTTCTGCCATCCGATGTGATTTTTAGCATGTTATCGACCGACGGGTCTACCACGCCGGAATGCACAGCCGCTGCCCGTTCCGAAAGCTCCGCCACCATCGCCTGCTGATGCTCCGAAGGCTGCACCACCACAGTTTCAAACTTTGCCTCCGGCACCGGCAGATGCAGCTGATCGGAAGTCTTGATATCTGCCACTTCCTTGAACATATTCATCAGCTCCGGCAGGTTGAAGAATTTTGCAAATCTTGTTCTTGCCCGGTATCCGGTTCCTTCTGGTGCCAGCTCAATGGCCGTGGTGGTCTCACCAAAGGTAGAAGCCCAGCTGTCGAAATGGGTCAGCCCTTTCTGCTGCAACGTGCCGTACTGGAGATACCGCATCATGGTGTAAAGCTCCGTCATGCTGTTGCTGACCGGGGTGCCGGTCGCAAAAATGATGCCGCGCCCGCCTGTCAGCTCGTCCATATATTGGCACTTCATAAACATATCCGAAGATTTCTGCGCTTCCGATGTGGACAAGCCCGCAACATTGCGCATTTTTGTGTAGAGGAACAGGTTCTTGAACGCGTGTGCCTCGTCTACGAACAGCCGGTCTACGCCCAGCTGCTCAAAGGTAATCACATCGTCTTTTCGGTCGTTTGCCCGGAGTTTCTCCAATCTCGCCTCCAATCCTTTCCGGGTCTTTTCCATCTGTTTGATGGAGAAACGCTCGCCATTCTGGGATTTCATCTCAGCAATAGCATTTTCGATTTCATCAATCTGGGCAGTCAAAATCCGCTCCTGCCGTTCTGCGGACACCGGGATTTTCTCAAACTGAGAATGCCCGATGATAACTGCATCGTAATCGCCAGTGGCAATTCGTGCGCAGAACTTTTTTCTGCGGGCAGTCTCAAAGTCCTTTTTGCTTGCCACCAGCAGTTTTGCACTCGGATACAGGCGTAGGAACTCGTTTGCCCACTGAAGGGTCAAATGATTCGGAACGACAAACATGGATTTCTGGCACAGTCCCAGCCGCTTTGCCTCCATAGCAGAAGCTGCCATCTCGAAGGTCTTACCGGCACCTACCTCGTGGGCCAGCAGCGTATTGCCGCCGTACAGCACATGAGCAATGGCATTCTGCTGATGTTCACGCAGCCGGATCTCCGGATTCATACCGCCAAAGCGGATATGAGAACCATCGTACTCACGAGGACGGGTACTGTTGAACAGCTCGTTATACTTTTCCACCAGTTCCGCACGGCGATAAGGGTCTTTCCACACCCAATTCTGGAACGCATCCTTAATGGCCTGCTGTTTCTGCTGGGCGAGGGTGGTCTCCTTTTTATTCAGAACTCGCTTTTGCTTACCGTCTGCATCCTCCACGGTATCGTAGATACGAATATCCCGCAGATTTAGCGTATCCTCTAAAATCCGGTAGGCATTGGCACGGCTGGTGCCGTAGGTCATATAGGCATGGACATCGTTCCGGCTCGGTGTACTCTTGCCGGTAATCTGCCATTCTGCCGTCATGGGAGAGAATTTCACTTCAATATTTCGGCGCAGATAGAACGGCGGTTCAAAGGTTTCTTCCATAAACTGCTGGATATAATCCCGATTGACCCATGTGGCACCAAGACGCACATCAATCTCCGAAGCATCCAGGTCTTTTGGCTGTGCCTTCTTCAAATATTCCGCGTTCACCGCAAAGGCAGGGTCAGAGGCCGCAGCCAACTCTGCCACGCGGAGCTTTTCCCGGACATTGCCGGACAGATATTCATCAGCTGTTACCCAGCCGGTTTCCTCGCTGCCCTGCGTCATCGGGTCTTTGAAAATGACACCATGCAGTTCCTGCTGGATTTTTTCATATTCCCCTGGTGTACCTAAAAGCTCCGACATATAGGGCAAATCCACTCTGCCGCGCTCTCCAATGGAGATTGCCAGAGCTTCAGCCGGAGTATCCACGCTGGTAACAGCCCGTTCCGGTCGAATCGTCCGTTTGGTGAACATATCCGCCTTGGATTCCAGCCTGCCGTTTTCATCCACATTTTCCAGAGAGCAGAGCAGATAATAAGACGAATCTTCCGAAAAAGCCTGTGCATTTGCACGGGAATTGATAAGCCCATACTGATCGGCGAATCGGTCATAGGCTACATTCAGTTCCCGCTGTTTCTGGGCAATCGCTTCCTCCTGGTAATCGTTCAACTGATAGTCGATCAGTTCCTGCACAATGGTGCGAAGCTCCACCATGCCTTTGATCCTGCCGGTGGCTGTCGCAGAAAGGTCAGCCTTCCGCATGATGCTGTTCTCACGGAAGTAGACATCCCCATCCACTACGGCATAGGAGAAGTTCTTGACATTGGGGTCTGCCGGAATAGTTTCGCCCTGCAAGGACAACTCCTCCTCCGGTGCCAGCTCCTGTGCTTCATAATGACCGCCGATGTGCTGCACCGCCTCATGCAGCTGGTCTCCCAGATCCGCACCTGGAATCGGAATGACCGTACATTCTTCCTTGCCGTACTGGGTACTTTCCGTTGTAATCTCACCCAGCACCATTTCCGGGTGGTCAACAAAGTAGCCGTTGAGGGTAATACCCTCCGATGTCAGCCCCAGATGCACCCAATCCGGTTCGATATCAATGGGATGGTCTCTCTTTTGCAGGAAAATGATATCCGACACCACATCCGTACCGGCATTGGCACGGAATGCGTTGTTGGGAAGTCGGATAGCTCCCAGCAATTCTGCCCGCTGCGCCAGATACTTTCGTGCGTCCGGATTTTTGGAATCCATCGTATAGCGGCTGGTAACAAAGGCCACGATACCACCGGGCCGAACCTGATCCAGTGCCTTGGCAAAGAAATAGTTGTGGATAGAAAATCCGAGTTTATCATATGGCTTATCGCTGACACGGTAGTTGCCAAAAGGCACATTGCCCACGGCCAGATCATAAAAATCACGCCGGTCGGTGGTCTCAAAGCCTGCCACCTTGATTTCTGCCTGCGGATACAGCTTTTGCGCAATACGCCCGGTGATGGAATCCAGTTCCACACCATAGAGCCTGCTCCCCAGCATGGAATCCGGCAGCATACCGAAGAAGTTGCCGACACCCATCGACGGTTCCAGAATATTGCCTTTCTTAAATCCCATACTGTCCAATGCCTCATAGATTGCACGGATCACGGTAGGGCTGGTGTAATGCGCATTCAGAGTCGAAGCCCTGGCTGCGGCATATTCTTCTTCCGTAAGAGCTGCTTTCAGCTCCTTATATTCGCCTGTCCAGGCAGTTTTCTCTGCGTCAAAGGCATCTGCCAGCCCACCCCAGCCGACATAATTGGCCAGCGTTTCCTGTTCTTCCGGTGTCGCATCCCTATGCTGATTTTCTAAGGCTTTCAGCGTGTAGATGGCATCCATGTTGGCACGGAATTTCTGCTTAGGACTGCCTTCGCCGAGGTGAAAGCTGTTGATGCGGTAGTTCTCCGCATGTTTTGCTTCATGCCCTGCCCGGAACGCTTCTTCTTTTCCAGAATTCAGATCAACCACCAGATTGTGCAGGTGAACATTTTCCTCATGCCCCAAAATTCTTGCCAGATTTTCCTTGCTTTCCGAGCGGAAGATCGGATACACGGAATCCGGGTCCCGAAGTTCCACATCGAAAAGCCCGACTTTTTCAATCGTAAATGCCTTTCCGTCCAGATACAGCGTATCGCCAACGCGATAATCCGGCTGCACCGGAGCTGCGGGTTCTGGCTGCACAGTTGCAGGCTCTTTTTCAGCCTCCATGTTCCTGCCGCGAATCTCCTGCAACGCCTCTGATGCACTCACATAATCGGCAAATGTCTGCACTTTTCCGTCCGAATATCCGTAATACTCTTCTTTGACATAATCCCAGATGGCAAACGCATCTTTAGAATCCGGAAAGTTCTCGCCGGTCATTGTGACCACAAACCGTTCATCCGGTGCATAGCCAGACTCTCTGGAAAGTTCGCTGGCGTGTTCCTGCATTTCCAGTACCAGAGGATCTGTCTCTGCGTGAGCCGATTCCTGTACTTCTTCGGATTCCACATCTGGGAATGGAATGTCCTGCTGCAAATTCTGCTTGCTCTGTTCAACATAGAGCCAGTCTTTTGCTTCCCGTTCCTGAACTTTTTCAATCAACTGCTGGCGGTAGGTCTCTGCCTCCCATTCGCTGGTAAACTCTTCGCTGACACCATCCGGCTCCACATGAATGCCGTCCTGAATATCATCCCAGACCGCATAACCATCGTCTGTCTCCATCACGGTAAACCGCTGTGGTGCCGCCAGTTCACTCCGGGCATATACATCCGCAGCCGTATTCAGCATGTTGTCCACATGCTCATTTCCGGTATCGTAGCGTTCCGGTGGCGTTGGCGGAAACACATGGGCGGCAGTCGGCATAGGAAGCGGCGCGCCGTATTCCTGCTCCAGCTTCCGATACTCTTCCATTTCCAGCGCGGTCAGGTACTGATCATTTTCCACAAGCCGGTCTAACCGCTTATCCACCGCCGACCATGTGAGTCGCACTTCCCGGTCATGGTCATAATTGCGAAGCAGAATACCTCTTCCGTTATAATCGGCAAAACCGCGACTGCCATCCATAAAGGTATAGCTGTGGCCACCGAGACCGTATTCCGCTTTCAAGAATGCAGCTCGTTCTTTTGCGTCCCCTTGCTGCTGATACAGCGCATAAATACGGATCTTTCCACCTTCAAAATTGGAGCCTGTCCGCAGCATCCGGTCGATTTCATCCTCAGAAATGACAAAAGCGGAGGGCTTTTCGCTCTCCGCTTCTTTGGCTGCATTTTCTGCCGCCGCATCAATTTTCTGAATCTGCTCTGCCTCGGACTGAAACAGGCTCATAAAGTTTAGCTGTTGATAAGTTCCGTCAGAATGACTTCCTCTGCCTGCGCTTTCAGCATGTTCATGTGCTGCACCCAGGCCATCTGGTTTGATTTCTTGTCCGGTGCCGGATTCGCTTTCAGAAGATCCGCCATCATCTGCTCCATCCGTGCGGTCGCGGTCTCCTGAATCTCCCACAGGTGCGGGTACAGCTTCTCGGTCAGGATCAGGTGATTGTACAGCAGCGTGTTGTTCTCCTGCAGAAACGCTCTGCGCATCCTCCCGTACTTGCCCAGGGGCTTCTGTTCCTGCACCGACAACTGGATGTCCGGAATCAGGTAATCGCCGTTCTTCGTGTAATTCAGCTCCATCATAGTTTTGGCTCCTTTCTGCCTGCTTATCTCTTTCATAGGTTCGGATCGTGCGTTCAATTTCCCGGAAGATCTGGCTGGACATTTCGCTGACCGCAGTTCCCAGCACATTGGCGGCAGCCTGCGTATTAAAATCAAAGATGTCCAGAAAATCCTCGTGCTCAAAATAGTCATCTGCATTGCCCACCGTCCGGGTAAAGACGGAATATGCGATGCTGACAGCGGCAGCTCTCTTAAAGGAAGCTCCGATGTTGAGTTCATCATATCCTTCCAGATAGGAATCTGCAACGATGTCACTGATCTGCCTGCGATTTTCCTCCCAGTAATCCCTTGCAAGGCGTTCTGCCGCTTCCATGATATGATTTTCCAGAGACCCAGCACCGGCAGGAACATCAAATGCTGCATCCAGTGCGCGAATGATTGGCTGCTCATGCTCCGCATTCATTTTCCAGAGCTGTACCGGTCGGGAATTCTTCCGTTCTCCGGTATCTGCCACATCAAATACATACCGCAGTTTCGGCTGCTCGCCGCGCATGTCCAAAAGAGCAATGCCCTTGGAGCCACGCTTCACATAGCGGTTCATCCGATCATTCCAGAGATCGTACTCTGCACAGGCCGTCGCTTCTGGTCTCTGCTTATAGATCATCAGCTGCTCCGCAAAAGGATACTTATAAAGCCGTGCGGATGTGGTCAGAAACGCTGTCCACTGCTCTTTGCTACCAGTGATCTGTGCCGCAGCTTCCTGCGCCATCTGCATATAATAAGCCGTTTTCGTCATCATCTATTTTTTCCTCCTCTCCTTTATTCGTCTGGATACAAATCCAGTGCCTCATATTCTGCATCCGTCATCTCTGCCAGTTTTGCAAGCAGCGAGGCCGTCCACCTGCGCAGGTTTCTATCTCTGCTGGTCAGACTTTTCTGCATCATCTGAAGCTCTGCAATCAGCCCTGTCCGTGTGCCAGGGCTGTAAAGCATCATGAGCATCCATTCGTCATCCGTAAAACGCATTTATAACTCCTTTTCTTCGCAGCACCTGCGAGGCGGCGCAGGCGGCACAGCCTCCTGCTTTTCCTTCAGCTGATCCAGAACCGATGCTTTCTCCACCGGTTCTTCCTTCTTTCCGTTATTGATTACGCCGTCAATCATGCCGTAATCGTCCTCCATCGCCATTTCTGCGGCTTTCAGGTAGTTCTCCGGTTTCAAAAATCCGGGCAGTTCCTGGAAGCCGATGGAATCCACATAGTGACAGCTTACAACACCATTCTGCCGTAAAGCCACGATGTCAGACACAGAAAGACTATGCCCAGTAAAATCATCAGGGCGGGAAACATTGAATTTCGCATACAGTTCCTCCAACATCGTATTCTGATCCTCGTAGGGAAGCAGCGGAGCCGTATAAACCACTTCATAATGGTCAATATCCGGTTCCAGCCCCATCCGTTCCAGTTCGCGCATAGACGAAAAGCGTTCATATACCGTATCCTCGATGCGGCGAAGCTGCAAAATCGCATACTGGTCGGTAGCGCTGTCGAGAAATGCCATCATTCTTTCGTCCGGTGCCTGATTTCCATGCACTTCATCCCATTTTTCAATTCTTGCCATCGTTCATTTCTCCCTTCTCCATAAACGGCAGGCCGTTTTCCTTTGCTTCCTGTCGCTGCTGTTCCCGCCGCTTTTCACTGTACGGCGGTCGGATACCAACACAGCGTTTCGGAATCGTATAAGTGACCGACCCATGCTCCCGGTGCTCCAAAATAAACTGCTCCGGATACTGTTTTCGCAGTTCCCGGAGCTTCTTAATCAGGCGGCTGTCATGGGTGTAAATACTGGCAGTATCCAGTTCATTGTCAAAATTGATGACGGTTTCCTGCTCTGCCTTCGTAAGCTTATATTTCATCGCTCCGCCTCCTTCGCCTTAGCAGCTTTCACCGGCGTATCCGTTCTGGAAGACAAATCCGAGAGTTTACCCAGCACAGATTCCCGTCTGCTGATTTCTGCATCCTCTGCACGATCACAAAGTTCGTCATAATCAATCCGCGTCATGGTGCGGCCACCGAATCCATAATCCGAAAGGATCTGGTCTCTGGCCGCATTCATGCTGATTTCTGGGTTGTCGATCTGTCCACCGTCAATTTCAGTGAAGTCCTTATGATATAAGGTATAGTCGTAACCGTCCTCACAGGTCTGAATGGCAAGAAAGCCCTTGCTTCCCAAATCCCATGCGCTGCATTCTTCCGTAATCAGCGGCTCCGGGCGGCATGTACCGCCACCGCGTTCCAGCATTTCTGCCAGCTGACAGATGTGCAGAACATCATACCCAAGGCGCAGATGATATTCGTCCATATATTCGCAGCGAGCTGAGAACTTCCGATTCGGATACTCAATCTCCACCGCACTGCCATCCGGAATTTTGAACCGATCCTCGTAGCTGCTGGTGATAAACCGAATATTTTTAGCATTCTCCAGCTCAGTATCAGCCTTTTTCATCTGCCAAAGAACCTTTCTGCCGCCTCGCATCTGTTCCAGCATCTCCGGAGCTACCGGCGCAACGGTAAGACCAGCAAGCTGGGGAATCTTCTGGAGTGCTGCCACCCTCGCGCTTTCTTCGAGAGTAGAAAACGATTGTTTATCCAACACATCCCAACCCATGTGTCCCTCGGCAATCTGCACCTTGCTGCCCATATCAAAACAGTGGAACTCCACACCGTCCTGCTTTTCCTGCAAGGAAAGCAACGCGACATTATCCACCAGATAAGCTGCATTCATCATTTTCATGCTCATTTTTTACCTCCAAACTCCAGCTTAAATGCTGCTGCACCGTCCTCGCCGGTCTCTACATGAACGGTTGTGTCATAGTAACGATTGGACTTCCTGGAATAGCAATGGATAAGCCGTGCTTTTCCCTGATTTACCAGTTGCTTTGCCAGTTCCTCTGTCATCTGCTTTCCCAGTGTCTGAAAGAATCTGTTTTCCTTCCAGAGTGCAAATTTACAGCTCTTATCCCTGCAAAACCATCCTTTTGCCGTTTCGCAGACATCACTGCCGCAGGCGGGACAGGAACCAATGACCTTGCGTTCCGGCTGCATCAGCACATCGGCTCCTTTTACAGCCTCGTAGGTTTTAACAAGTCCGCTGACCATGCTGCTGATTTCGCCCATAAAGGCATCGCTGTCATACTCGCCGTGTTCTATTTTCAGCAGTTTTTCCTCCCAGTCTGCCGTCATGGATGGAGACTGAATCTGTTCCGGCACCACCGTCACCAGCGCATTTCCCTTGTCCGTAGAGCAAAGGTATTTCGTTTTCTTATCACCCCTACGCTCGATAAAGCCTTTCTGCACCAGTTTTTCGATGATGGCAGCGCGTGTAGCTGGTGTGCCGATGCCTTTTCGCTCTACACCAGCCGGAAATTCATCCGAGCTGGCACTCTCCATCGCTGAAAGCAGAAGATCTTCGGTAAATCTCTTAGGCGGGCTGGTCTTGCCTTCTTTCAGATCGACACCGGCAAGTTCCAATGTCATGCCTTCCGAAAGCTCCGGAAGATCACCTGCCTCCGCATTCTTCTCAGCATCTTCAACCGGCTTTCCTGCATATTGCCTCCAGCCCATATCCGTGACTGTTTTGCCTTTCGTGCGGAACTTCTGACCGGCACACTCCGCTTCTACTATGGTTTCTGCATAGTGGCAGGGTGTTCCGACCGCACAAATCAGCCGCACCGCCAGCAGAGTAAGAATCGCTTGTTCTCCACTGGGAAGCGAGGAAATGTCATAACCCGCCGCTGTTTTTGTAGGGATAATGGCATGGTGATCGGTGACTTTCTTAGAATTGATGACCTGCGCTGCATTCACCGGTGCCGGTACATCCGCCTGAATCTGAAAGCTCTGCTGGATCACAGAAACAAGTTCCGGCACCAGCGGTGCCATATCATCCGTCAGATACCGGCTGTCGGTACGGGGATATGTCACGAGTTTCTTCTCGTACAGAGCCTGTGTGTAATCCAGGGTCTGCTGGGCAGTGAATCCCAGCTGCCGATTTGCTTCTCTCTGAAGCGATGTCAGATCAAACAAGGCCGGGGGCTTCTCTGATTTTTCTTTCTGCTCTACCTTGGTAATGATGGCACTTCCTGCCTGGCAACACTCTGCCACCAGTTTTTCTGCTTCTGCTTTTTCTTTCATTCGCTCACCGCCCGCTTGAAAATCCCGAAATTTTAATTCTGCCGAGTAGAACGGCTCCGGCTTGAACGCCCGGATTGCTGCATCTCGCATAACCACCATCGCAAGCGTTGGTGTCATCACGCGCCCCACATTCAGGGTCTGCCCATACAGACATGAAAAAAGCCGGGTGGCGTTGATTCCGACAATCCAGTCGGCTCGCTCCCGGCATAAAGCCGCCTCATATAAGGCATCATATTCTGTTCCCGGTCTGAGCTTCTGAAAGCCTTCCCGGATAGCACTGTCCTCCATTGATGAAATCCAAAGCCGTTCCACCGGCTTTTTGCAGCCGCACTGATGGTAAACCAGTCGGAAAATCAGTTCGCCCTCACGCCCTGCATCGGTTGCACAGATCAGACTCTCCACATCTTTCCGCTGCATGAGCTTTTTCAGGATTCCGAACTGCTTTTTCGTGCTGGCGGACACCTGATACTGCCAATGTTCCGGCAAAATCGGAAGATCATCATACTTCCACTTTGCATACTTTTCATCATAGGCTTCCGGCTGGGAAAGTTCCACCAGATGCCCCACACACCAACTGACAAGGTAGCCATTGCCCTCCATATAACCGTCCCCGCGCTGATCTGCCCCGATCACTTTCGAGAGACTCATGGCAACCGAGGGCTTTTCCGCTAATACAAGCTTCATTCGATACTGCTCCTTTCGCAAAAAAATTAGCAGCCAGGCACCGAAGCGCATGACTGCTATGTAAGGAACGGTATTCTGTTTTAGGTCTACAAACTGGGGCTTTTATGATCTTGCCACAGCTTATCAGTCTATGCACGTCAACTGTTGAAACCGCCGTGTACCGAACGGTACGCACGGTGGTGTGAGAGGACGGCGGCTAGTCACCGCCTCCTACTCGCTTGTGCCCATGTTTCGGCCCTCCACATCATCACTCCGCGCATGCGTTGTGCCTCGCCGCAACGCATTCTGCCCCTCGCTGACTCATCGCCAGGCATCGCTGATGGTGTTCGTCTGCCCATCCTCACTTCTGCAGTATCTGCTTTTCGTTCTCCTGCACACGCCGCTCGAGCGCTGTATACTGCCGAAGCTCGTCCTCGGTAAATCCCCGGAACTTCGCCTGCTCGTAGTCACGCTCCGCGGCCGCGATATCCTGCAGCACCGCATCCGACGCCGGCAGCAGCTCGAGACGAATCTTCCGCGGCTCGCGTTTTTTCTTCGTCATTCCGTTCGCGTCTGCATCCTGTGCCTCGCCACGCTTTCCGAAAAGACCGGTCGCCTCGGCTATTTCCGCCGCTTCACGTCGTTTCCTCGGCACGTCGACCACTTCGAGCATCCCGCGTGAGACCAGCTTCTGCAGCGCGGCGCGCAGATCCCCGCGGCTCATATGCATCAGCTCCGCGAGATCCTTCCGGCTCAGCGCCTTTCCGGCATCCTTTCGATCAGTCGCCTCCACGGCATCTTCCCGCGCAGGCATCTGCGCTTCAGCCCCTCGAGTGAGCGCCTTTCCCGCGTCCTTCCGATACAGCAGCAGCGACAGCTCCGCCAGCGTCATATCATACTTCAGCGCCACCGACTCGAGATAGCGCTCGAGCAGCTTCCGGTCGCGGTACTTCTCCACGATGATCCCATCCTCCGAAATCACCTCCTGCAGCGCCTGGCTCCGCTCCTCACCGAGCTTCTGCGTCCCCGGAATCGTCGCCGGGAACACGAAACCATCCTTCGCCGCATCCACTAGAAAATGATAGACCTGCAGCCGCTTCCGCTCATACGCATCCTCATCCAGCACATGCTTGAAGAAGTCGTTGTAGCACTCGAACATCGCGAGTTTTATCTCCACCGTCCGCGCGAAGCTGATCTTCTGATTCACCAGCGAACCCTTCGTCTTCACATAATAGTAGACCGGCGTCCGCAGCGCATAGAACGTCGTCGCATAGCGCACATACTCAAGATTAAACAGAAAATCCTCGCACCAGCTGAGCTTCGCATCCATCCGGATCCCGTGCGCCTCCACAAGCGAGCGCCGGTACAGCTTATTCCACAGCACCCCATAGTAGTAGTCCGCCGGGTTCTCCATCATGAAGCCAACGAACGCTTCACGCCCGATCACCTGGTCCGCGTCGATATCCCCCTTCCGCGACACCATCTCTCCGACGACACGATAGAAATCCGCAATCACCATGTCGCAGCCCGTCTCCTCGGCCGCCCGCACCATCAGCTTCGTCGCATCCGCCGTCAGCCAGTCATCACTGTCCACGAACTGCAGAAACGTACCCCGCGCCCGCGCGATCGCCTGGTTTCGCGTATCCGACACCCCCGTATTCTCCTTATGCACGACCACCACGCGCGCATCCGCCCGCGCATATCCGTCGCAGATCTCCCCGGACCGATCCTTACTTCCATCATCCATGAGGATCAGCTCGAAATCCCGAAACTCCTGATTCAGAATACTGTCCACACAGCGCGCGAGACTCTTCTCCGCGTTATACACCGGCACGATGATACTGACCTTCGGCTCCATAGGCACCTCCATCAAAAAACTACTTCTAGTTGTACCATAAAACCCTCCCGTTGACACTCGTATATTTCTGCTCACTTTTCCCGGGCCAATGTCTCGGCCCTCCGCCTGCTCACTCCGCGCCCACGCGTCCGCACCCTCCACCTTCTCACGTCGCATCGAAGCACCAATTCCCTCATGAAAATGTCATATTACAGCATAAATTTGCTCATGAAAGTGTAATGAAGCACGGATTATTCCCTCATGAAAGTGGCAAAATACTGAAAAGAACGCTCATAAAAGTGGCAGAGCACGGAAATCTGAGAGGAAAAAGAAGGTGCCATGGTGTTAAATTATTCTTATGATATTTCCGCTTCCTGATGATTTTTTTGAATTATCTTATGAATAAATGCAGATCAAAATGCGCAGAATATGAGCACTTATAGACATTTAATCAACACTATATGAAAATATGCCTATTATTTTTGAGAGATGCTGGATGGTAAAATTCCGAGTTGTTGAGCTGTTCTTACTTTCTATTTTATCAGATATCGCCTACAGAGTCCATAGCTTCATAGCTCAAAACAGTTCACCCACCAACCATTTGGCTATGTAAAGGGGACGGCTTTTCAGCCGCCCCACCGGTCAACGCTGCGTTAATCAGACAGGTTCATCGTCCGATTCCGCTTCATAATCCTCGTTGACATCCACTTCTTCGTCCTCGTCACCATCATCCTCCGGCAGCTGGAGCGTATCTTCATCCTCATCGTGATAATCCGCATCCGGGTCCGGCTGATTTTTCTTGGACGCAGGCTTTACGCCCTTCATCTTGATATAGAGATAACCGCCGACACCGGCTGCACCGATCACAAACAGAAGCAGCATAATCATCGGAAGCGGAGACGATTTCTTCTGCTCGCTCTCTGTTTTCTGCTCTTCCGGTGCCGGTTCCGTCTCCTGCGGCTTTTCGGTTTCCGCAGGTTCCGTGACTTCCGGCTCCTTCTCCCGATACTTGGCAGCTTCCTCTTCATCCATCAGCGCAAGCAGATCGGCCTCGTCCACCATGTTCAGGAAATGCACATTCTGGTTGCCGTCTTTATCGCGGTCGATGATCAGATAAAAGGTGTTGCCCGCCTTTGTCACCAGCGTAATGAACTGCTGGCTGGATTTATCTTCTTCCTCACCGATATCGTCCACCAGCGTCATATTTCCTTCCGGAGTCAAAGCTGCACTGGATTTCGTCTCATCCTCGTATGACATTCCACTCTGCATCAGATCCAGAAACAGCTTCAGCGCATCTTCACTGAACATGCTGCTGTCTTTTGCAGAATCCGTGACATTCAGGTACTTTCCATGTGCATACCCGGTTTTGCCGTTGAAGTTTACCTTATACCAGTCACCGCATTTTTCGACAATCTCCACCGTATCACCGGAATGCAGATATCCGATAATCTCCTGATCCATGCCGGGACCGGAACGGAAATGCAGGCTGGTGATACCCGGCACCACCGTACCCATCTGCTTTTGGGACTTTTCGCTGCCGATGTTGTATTCCTTACCGCCCACCGTAACGATCAGGTTCCCATCCGCATCCGTAGAGACCTCATAGCCATCCGGCAGCACCTGCATGTCCGGGTCGATTTCGATGCTGTCGGTATTGTCCGTTTTCCCTGCATATGCGCTTTCTGCTGCATCCGCTTCCTGCGCAGCGGTACTGACAGATGTGTTCTTCTGCACATCATCGCCCGTATAGGCAAATGCAGTGGTCGTAAAGGTTCCTGCCGCCATCACACTGGCAAGCAGCATTGCCATCATCTTTTTCATTCCATATCCTCCGTTTCTTTCTCATCCAGTTTCAGGTTCTCCGGGTTGGGAACCGCAGCCTGCGCCATCTGAATGATGACTGCCAGCTGTTCCGGGGTCAGGCTCTGGGCATGTACCATTTCACAGATTTCGCTGTTTTCCTGCTCGTGGTACTTTCTGTCCCATTCCTTTCTGCGCTCCTCCCACTCATCGCGTTTTCTGCGGGCTTTCTCACGCTCCGCAGCAATCTTTTCCAGTTTCAAGCTCATATCGTTTCCTTTCCGGGCGAATAAACGCCCTATTTTTATCGAATTCTTCCCATGCAGTAGTAGTGCTGCCGCCAGTAGTTCGTCTCAATGGAAGCATAGGAAATTGGGTTGCCGCAGTGGATCATCATCCCGTTGCCGACATAAATGCCCACATGGGATGCTCCGCTGGTGTTATAGGTTTTCTGGAAGAAGATCAGGTCTCCGGGCTTTGCCTCACTTTTCGGGATAATGTCGCATTTTCCCATCAGACCGTTGGCCGTCTGCCTGCCTACATTCCAGCCATTTCCGCAGTGGTTGATGACCCAGCTTACAAAGCCGGAGCAGTCAAAGCTGGTACTCGGCGAGCTGCCGCCCCAGACATAGGGATAACCGAGATATTTCTCTGCTTCGGTAATCATCTTCCGGAATTTTTCATCCGTCAGAGCTTCGCCCGGAATGTCGTAATCCTGATATTCTCCGCTGGAACCCGCGCCGTCCGGCGTTGCAAAGGCGATGCCTGCAAACAGATCATCCCGATTGCCCCGGCACTCCAATGTGACTTCGTAGCGTTGCAGCTGGTCATCTGTAAGACCGGAATTTCTGGCAACATAGTCCACACCCCGATTGAGCAGCGTTACATTGAGGATTTTATACTCATACTGTACCGTCACCTGATAGGTGTAGGTGTGTCCGGTTCCGGTGATCGGATTGTAACTATAACCCACACGGGTTTCTTTCCTCGTCCGGATTTCCACCTTTTCCTCCAACTTCAGCTCATACTGTGCATCAAAAATACTCTGGAGCCGCGCCTGTACCTGGCTTCTCGTGTAGTTTTCAAATTCTACGGTCAGCAGAGATGCAAGCTCATAGGGATTGTGTCCGATCTCTGCCAGATTGTAGCGATACTCGTCATAGCCCGGATGGTCGCTTTCAATGCGGTCGATTTGTTTGCGAAGTTTATCTTCCAGCTTGGTATAATCCGTCTCCACGCCTTTCAAATCTTCATCTTCTGCCGTGTAGGAAGTCCCCAGCACCACATTGCCGCCGCCATTGATCAAGACGGAGCATGACGAAACCGACCCGGCAATCACCAAAACAAGCAGTCCCACGGCTGCGATACCGATGATGATATGCGAGTGGCTCTGCACAAACTGAAATGCCTTTTCCGTTATACTGACAGTACCCTGTGCAGCTTTGGCTGTGCCAGATGCTGTGTTCTCCGCAGCGGCCGCACCTGCCTTCGCAGCGGCATACTCTTTTTTGATGGCCTGCTTCTGCCGCCATCGGGAAAAGAGATTGGAACCAGCCTGCGGATCAGACTTCATGCGTTCCGCAAAGATGGAATCTACGGCATCTTTATTTCCCTTTTTCTCCAACCGCTCCAGCTTTTTGTACTGCCGCAGCTTTCGACCATATTGGAACCGGGAACCAGCACGGGCTGCACCTTCCGCTGAGCCTTCGGTAAAATGCGCTGCCTCCACGCCGGAATTATTATCCTGGTCGGCATTGCGCACACTCTGATGCGCTTTGGCTGAAAGTGCATCTGCCGCAAGATTTCCCGGCTTCTTTGGCTTTCCGCCTTTTTTCCCGGAAGCTGCTGCATTCTTTTTCGCTTTTACTTCCTGATCTGATTTCAGCTTCTTACTGCGCATCTTAGCAAGATCGGCCTCGTGACGAATCTGCCTTCGGTGTTCCGCTTTTTTCTTGCCGCCGTCTCCCGTACTGCTATCTGCGGTTTTGCTTCTGGAATCGCGAAGGGTGTTCTCCGCCTGTCTCTTATACACATCTCCGAGCCCACGAGACACTCGCTAATCTCG
>ENA-UAPJ01000234-UAPJ01000234.1-human-gut-metagenome-genome-assembly--contig:-NODE-234-length-32032-cov-7.718391_pt1 | contig 32032 bp, 26 predicted proteins | sample MGYA00243479_ERZ654575 | MGnify/ENA primary metagenome ERZ654575 (study PRJEB26926, sample SAMN06164839) | human gut metagenome | biome: ENVO:00009003; feature: ENVO:2100002; material: ENVO:00002003... | reverse complement strand
ATCTTAATTATTTCACTGATAAGGTATTGTATAATATACCGCTTCTTTATTTTATAAAAAAATAACTAAAAATTTGTCTAAATCAAATATCCGGTATACTTTTGCGCCCCGATAAATGCAGGAGGTTTTCTGCATGGATAATTAACACGAACTAAATGTGGATTTCTGGGATATAGAGATGACTATAATGGAAGCAGCGCTAATCATTGAGTTTTACTATTCCTACAAATTCTCCTACAATTCTAAAATCCTCAGCATTTTCTTCATTGATGATTATTGGATTATAATTGGGGTTTTGGGGTTCAAGTGCTATTTCTTCGTGCATCCAATTTCCATTTTCATTGTACTTTTTCTTACTAATGTATGTTTTAATAGAATAGCCTCCCGCATAGTTGGCATCGTAAAAATTATGATGTTGTGCTAATACTATTTTACCTTGCCGGCTACCTGCCGGGTTTGATCTGAATACACAATAATCTCCATCGTGTATGGTAGGTTCCATTGAATGACCAACTGCTTGTACTACATACATATTTCGGTTTAGTTTTCCCATTCCTTCTACTCTTATCCAACCGAGTTCATCTACAATTTCTCCTTCTCCGAAATAACCGCAAGCAGCTTTTGCTGAGTAAAGTGGAAGAAAATCTATATATTTAACGTCATTATTGATTTCTGGTTCTATGCGAATTTCTTTTTTCTCTTTATGTAAAGGTTGTAATTGGTTCATGAAGTGTTCTGCTATAGCTGGATCGCAAAAATATACATAACAACCTTTTGAGCCTCTTGTCATTAAAGTCCTATAAGTATTCTTTATGATTTCATCGGCATCTTGTAGGGCTTGTTCTTTGTGAGTTTTTAATAACGATTTAAAGCCTTTTACAGATTGGTCATGCTTAGAACGTTGAGTGACATCAGTAACAATCCTGTTATTCTTATATATCATATCTTTGCCTACAATGACCCCAATATAATCAAGTTCTAATCCCTGACAAGTATGGATACATCCTATTTCATTGACGGAGTCATCTCCTATAATCCAGAGATTTTTATCAGAATTTAGGTTCCATCTTTTTTTGAAATTATGTTCTGGGATTACTATATCGAAATGGGTTGGATCTTTTTTGCTATTCCAATCCCAGCAATATCCCGCTACGACTCTTGCCCGATTATTTATTTTATTTTTTGCTTTTATCGTTTCGAATAATTCGTTTGGACTCGAAAATATTCTAAAGTCATAATCCTCTGACGAAAGACGGATGTTAGCCGTTTCTGTTATTTGTAGTGTATTATCTAGCCAGCTAAGATAACCATCTGATCCGTTACAACGGAATTGTGAACTTAATTTGACCGAGTGTGTAATGGCATCACAGGAGTGTGCAAATTTTTCAATATTTCTTTGAGAACCAATATCCTTGATATGTACCTTTTGCCTATCATCAACAAAGAAAACGGAAAACTTAGCCGCATGAATTATTTCAAGAATTTGGTTTTCTCCAAGATTACTATATAAACCACTTTTCATGTTTAGTCGATGGGCTTCATCGACAATAAGGGCATCAAAGATATTTTCCTGAGTATCTATGAAACTACCACTTCCCACAAATAGATTATTTATAAAGCCTTTCCGAAAACTACCACTGAGTTTAACGGTATAGACATCTCTTGGTGCGGCATTCTTGGATACATATTGGGCTACCAATCCTTCCTTGGTTAGTTGTGTCAAGAGATTTATAGCAACAACACTTTTACCGGTTCCAGGGCCTCCCTTTACTATCAAGACCTGTTTCTTACCGGTAACTGAATCCCGCGCCATTTTTAGAGCGGTTTCATACACTACCTTCTGATCATCTAGCAAAACAAATTCTTGATTACCATGTAACATCGAATCTAAAGTATCTGCCAGTTGCTTAGAAGGTCTTAACTTTCCTTTATCAATGAGCCAAATAATATCATCCTTAGCGCCAAATTTAATACGTTGTTTAATAAAATCCTGTAATTTCTGGGCATCGTTTTTTAAGAATACAGGTGCTTTGCGTATATACTCTGTGTAGCATATGTCAGTAATGACATTGTCTGGCTGATAATTATGCAAGAAAGCACAAGGAGAGAGCATTATTTCTTGTTCTCTGATTGTTTCATTGTAATTTGTCAACATATAGGCGTAAGACCAAGCTTGGTATGATGGATGGGCAACTTCGCTTTCTCCATGTTGAAACCGAGTCTTGATTATTCCTGATTTATTGGACAACTGGGCTTGCTCCCATTGTTTAAGCTCTATGATGACAATATTTCCTTTTTGTTTCTCATCTAATCCGGAAATAATAAAGTCAATGCGTTTTGAAGTCAATGGAATTTGGTATTCGATTGCAATGCTTGAAGTGTCTGGGATGTCTGGGGTATTGATTACCTTATACATATGCATCATCGAGTTTTTCCATGATAACACTTCATTGGGGGAAGTATGTCTTCCAAGATGTGTCACAAAGGCATGATCTATTTCATCTGCAATATTTCCATTGAAGACATCTTTTATAAATCCTTTTTTAGAAGCATGGTAAACGATCATAATTCAGTATATTTTTTAGCATTTCCTTTAGCCTTATTTATCGGGTACTTTTCGGCGTTTTTCGTAAGTTTTGTTAATATTATTTCTTTGATATCTAAATCGTATTTATGTGCGATAAGAAATGCATAATTCATTATATCAGCTAATTCTTCTTTTATTTTATTGATATCGGCCTTTTCAGCTTCTTTCCATAAAAAGGCTTCATTCAATTCTGAGGCTTCTATTGAAAGTGCCAATGCCAAATCTTTTCCATTATGGAACTGATCCCAGTCTCTTTCTTGTGTGAATGAGACTATTTGCTCCATAACTTCTTGTATGTCAGATTTATTAGTCTTCATCAATTATATGATTTATGGGAAACGTGTTACAATTTGATTCTGCTACAAAGGTATAAAGAATTTGCCCAAACCTTTTTCTTTTCACCTAATTAATTCTACCTTTGTTTTCATAAACCTAAAAACCCGGTAAGTCATGAAATACAAACTATTAGTTCTTGATGTAGACGGAACTCTGCTCGATAGTGAGAAGAAAATCAGCAAGCGCACGCTGGCCGCCTTGTTGAAAGTGCAACAGATGGGCGTACGCATCGTATTAGCTTCCGGCAGGCCCACCTATGGCCTTATGCCCATTGCCAAGGCTCTGGAACTGGGCAATTACGGAGGCTTCATTCTCTCCTACAATGGCGGGCAAATTATCAATGCTCAAAGTGGCGAACTACTCTTTGAGCGTAGGATAAACCCCGAAATGCTGCCCTATCTTGAAAAGAAATCCCGTAAGAACGGGTTCGCCATTTTTACGTATCACGAAGATACCATCATCACCGACTCGCCCGAAAACGAGCACATACGCCGCGAAGCCGAGCTGAATGGCCTGAAGATAATTGCCGAAACCGAATTCTCGATAGCGGTGGACTTTGCCCCTTGCAAGTGCATGCTGGTAAGCGATGACGAAGAAGCCCTCGTGGGACTGGAAGACCACTGGCGCCGAAGGTTGAACGGAGCGCTGGATGTATTTCGTTCGGAACCCTATTTTCTGGAAGTGGTGCCCTGCTCCATTGATAAATCCAATACGCTGGGCGCCTTGCTTGAGAAGTTGGGTATCAACTCCGAAGAAGTCATCGCCATCGGCGACGGAGTTTGCGATGTCTCCATGATACAATCCGCCGGACTAGGTATCGCCATGGGAAACGCCCAAGACTCGGTGAAGGTCTGTGCCGACCGCATCACCGCCTCCAACGATGAAGACGGCGTGGCCGAAGCCGTGGAGAAGGCGATACTTGCCGAAATCCGCCCCGCCGACGTGCCCCTGGATCAACTCAACCAGCGTGCCCGCCACGCATTGATGGGAAATCTGGGCATACAATACACTTACGCCTCCGAAGACAGGGTAGAGGCCACCATGCCCGTGGACGAACGTACCCGCCAACCTTTCGGCATCCTGCACGGAGGTGCCAGCCTGGCATTGGCCGAAACCGTGGCCGGACTGGGTTCCATGATACTTTGCAAGCCGGACGAAATAGTGGTCGGCATGCAAGTCAGCGGAAACCATATTTCCTCCGCCCATGAGGGGGATACGGTAAGGGCGGTTGCAACCATCGTGCATAAAGGCCGCTCCTCACATGTGTGGAATGTGGATGTGTTTACTTCCACGGCCAAGCTGGTGTCTTCGGTGCGTGTAGTCAATAGCATACTGAAAAAGGGATGATCGAAAATGAATTGGACAACGGGCCACAAGAACCACCCGTTGAATCCGCTAAGAAGAACAATACCCGGACCCTCGTAAAAAGAACACTTGCGATTGCCGGTTTAGTCTTGGTTGTATATTTTTTGTACTCCATCGTTCACCTGTTTGTTTCGCCCGACCGCAACATTCAGCAAATCTACCTGGTGCCCGAAGACGCGGCATTTATCATCCAGTCCTCGGCACCCATCGACGATTGGGCAAAGTTCAGCGGAAGCGCAACCTGGCAATGTCTGAAACGGGCGAAAGCCTTCGAGGACGTCACCCGGAATGTGGAAACGCTCGACACCGTGGTTCGAAGCAATAAAATGTTGTTATCGCTTGTGGGCAAACGGGATATGCTCATCTCGATCCATAAAGTCCGTGCCCGCGATTGGGATTTCCTGATTGTGCTGGACATGCAAAAGGCCTCCAAGATGGACTTGTTGAAGGATCAGCTTGAAACGGTGCTCACCATGGCGGGCAGTTCCGTAACCAACCGGATGCACAACGGGATTAACATCCTCGAAATGCGCGATCCGGATACACGCGATATTTTTTATTGCGCCTTCGTGGACAACCATTTTGTAGGTTCCTATACCTCCAAACTTGTAGAATCGGCCATCGACTCACGCAACAAGCCTAAAATCGGTCTCGATCATTCTTTTATCGAAGCCGAAAAACTGGTGTCCGGCAAAGGACTTGTCCGCGTTTTTATCAATTATGCACGCCTGCCCCAATTCCTGAATATTTATCTGGGAACCGGGAACGAGTACATCGATATGTTCAGCAATTCCATGGATTTTGCCGGACTCTATTTCAATACCGACCACAAACGGATGGAGGTGAAAGGATATACCTTGCGGAAAGACACCGCCGATCCGTACATCATGGCCTTGCTGAACTCGGGTAAGCACCGGATGAAAGCCCACGAAATCCTGTCCGGACGGACGGCACTCTATACCAACATCGGTTTTAGCAATCCGGTGACATTTGTAAAAGAACTGGAGAATGCACTCGCGGTCCATGATCCGCAATGGTGCGAATCTTATAGGAGTTCCCGGAAGAAGATTGAAAGTCTGTTCGACATCTCTCTGGAAGAAAACTTCCTGAGCTGGATGTCGGGAGAATTTGCCATCACCCAATCCGAGCCGGGGCTGTTGGGGCACGATCCGGAACTGATTCTGGCCATCGGCGCCAAAAGCATCAAGGACGCCCGTAAGAATATGGAGTTTATAGAAAAGAAGATCAGGCGACGCACCCCGCTCCGGATAAAGACGGTTGATTATAAGGGATTTGAAATCAACTATGTGGAAATGAAAGGCTTCTTCCGTTTGTTCTTCGGAGGGCTGTTCGACAAGTTCGAAAAACCCTATTACACGTACGTGGACGATTACGTGGTGTTTAGCAACAAAGCCTCGTCCCTGCTCTCATTTGTAGAAGATTACGATCAGAAGAACCTGTTGAAGGATAATCCGGGCTTTAAAAATGCCTTCTCGTACCTGAATTCGAGCTCTACCGTTTTCTTATATACGGATGTGCATAAGTTTTATTACCAGTTGAAGCCTATGATGAATGCCGTTACGTGGGGAGAGATACAATCGGACAAGGACATTGTCTACTCATTTCCTTATTGGACCATGCAGATTACGGGAGACGGCCAGTCCGCCTCGTTGCAATGCGTGATGGACTATAAACCTTATCAACCGGAAGAAGCGGCCGAAGCGGTGGTAGTGGACGATGAAGCCGACGAAGTAATGAACGAAGATGCCGAAACGGAGAAAGAGCAAATGAGTGAATTGCAACGCTTCTATGTTGAGAAATTTGAGGGCAACGTCTTGCGGGAGTTTTATCCCGAAGGAGCGCTGAAGAGTGAAGCGGAAGTGAAAGAGGGAAAGCGCCACGGACGCTATCGCGAATATTATGAGAACGGCAAACTGAAACTCCGCGGAAAATACGGAAATAACATACCCAAAGGCACATGGAAGTACTATACGGAGGAGGGAGAGTTTGAACGGAAAGAGAAGTATTAAAAAAGAGAAAAACAATGCTTGCATATACCTATATTGAACACGGAAAATTTGAACTTATAGAAAAACCGAAACCCGGGTTGAAAGACCCCCGCGACGCCATTGTCCGCGTGACGCTCGGTAGCATCTGCACCAGCGATTTGCACATCAAGCACGGTAGCGTGCCGCGTGCCTTGCCCGGAACCACGGTGGGGCACGAAATGGTAGGCATCGTGGAGCAAGTGGGCGCGGACGTCACTTCCATCAGGCCCGGCGACAGGGTTACGGTGAACGTAGAAACCTTTTGTGGCGAATGCTTCTTTTGCCGACACGGATATGTGAACAATTGCACCGATGCCAATGGTGGTTGGGCACTGGGTTGCCGCATCGACGGAGGTCAGGCCGAGTACGTCCGCGTGCCTTATGCCGACCAGGGACTGAACCGCATTCCGGATGCGGTGAGCGACGAACAAGCGCTCTTTGTGGGCGACGTGCTTGCCACGGGTTTTTGGGCGGCTCGCATATCGGAGATTACCGAAGAAGACACGGTGCTTATCATCGGCGCTGGTCCTACCGGAATCTGTACCCTGCTTTGCGTGATGCTCAAGCGTCCCCGCCGCATCATTGTTTGCGAGGCGGCGCCCCGGAGAATCCGTTTTGTGCAGGAGCACTATCCGGACGTACAGGTGGTGAAGCCGGAGGATTGCCGGGAGATTGTGTTGCGGAGTAGCGATCATGGCGGAGCCGACGTCGTGCTCGAGGTGGCAGGAACCGACGACACCTTCCGTCTGGCGTGGGAGTGTGCACGCCCCAATGCCATCGTCACCGTGGTGGCCCTCTACGATCATCCCCAGGTGCTTCCCCTGCCCGATATGTACGGAAAAAACCTGACCTTCAAGACCGGTGGCGTGGACGGGTGCGATTGCGCCGAGATACTCCGTCTGATCGAAGAAGGCAAGATAGACACCACGCCGCTTATCACACACCGCTTCCCGTTGAATGAGATTGAGGAGGCTTACCGGATTTTTGAAAATAAACTGGACGGGGTGATGAAAGTTGCGGTATCCGAAAGAGAAAAGAAAGGAATAAGAGTGATTAGGGTTTAGTGATAAGTGATTAGCACCATTCGGTGTACAGTTCCCGCATCATTTGTTATATCTCCGGTACAAAGAATCCACTGAAATCATATACCGAATGGTGCTAATCACTTATCACTAAACCCTAATCACTTTATCCATACCCTTATTAAAAAGAATACAGCCTTATGCCCATTATTGAAATATCCTCCTTGTCGCACCCCGGAATCGAGGTGTTCTCCACCCTCACCGAGCCCCAGTTGCGCAATCGCATCGAGCCCGATAAAGGCCTGTTCATAGCCGAAAGCCCGAAGGTGATCCGTGTAGCATTGGATGCCGGATATGAACCTCTGGCCCTCTTGTGCGAGCAAAAACACATCACCGGTGATGCCGCCGACATCATTAGTCGTTGTGGCGATGTGCCCGTCTATACGGGCGGGCGGGAGTTACTCGCCACACTGACGGGCTATGTCCTGACGCGCGGAGTGTTGTGCGCCATGCGTCGCCCTGCGCCCCGCACGGTGGAAGACACATGTCGGGATGCCCGGCGCATCGTCGTCATCGACGGTGTGGTGGACACCACGAACATTGGTGCCATTTTTCGTTCGGCGGCCGCCCTCGGGATGGATGCCGTGTTGCTGACGCGTAACTCTTGCGATCCGTTGAACCGTCGTGCGGTCAGGGTGTCCATGGGTTCGGTCTTTTTGGTCCCCTGGACGTGGCTGGACGGTACTCTCAGTGATCTGGCCCGCCACGGCTTCCGCACCGCCGCCATGGCACTTACGGACGATTCTATCTCCATTGCCGATCCTGTCTTGACGTCCGAACCTCGGCTGGCCATCGTGATGGGAACGGAGGGAGAGGGGCTTCCACCCGATACGATTGCGGCGGCGGACTATGTAGTCCGTATCCCGATGGCGCATGGGGTCGATTCGCTCAATGTGGCGGCTGCAGCGGCCGTGGCGTTCTGGCAACTTAGGGCTACGGATTAAAACTATTCTTGTTTTAATTTCGATATGGATAATTTTCGGATGTATAAAGAATTACTTGCGGATAAATATTCCTAAGGAAGGAATTCCATGTGGCTGTTGGATGTGGTAGAGGGGAAGAGTATGACCGTAAGGAGTCTAAAAGAGAAACTTGGTGCATTATCAAAGAATGAGCCAATAGATTAAAATACCATTCCTCGCTCTTTCTATAAGCGTGAAATGGTATTTTGTTATTCAGTGCGTAATGTTGGGAATTCTTGTTTTTTAAATTGATAATTTATTATAGGTTACTTACCGATACACTATGTTCACATCTTTAGTTATCAACACTTTAATGTTTTAATCGGTACGAATGGCAAAAAATAAGTGGGAGAGAAAGTAAATGCAAGTTCACATTGTTGATTATCATCCCATTACTTATGTACGTCGTACCGCTGCTTTTCAAGCTGCTTTCCAAGTAGTTTTTTGCTGTAACTCTATGGTGCAAAGATAATGAAAACCGAGAGGAGAATAAAACAAACTTGTTTGTTTTTTATCCCGAGGTGCATCTTATCTTATTTAAAGGTACGAAAAAACAAGTAAATACGAGTGGGTTTGAGAGCAAATCAACACTGAAACCACTAAAATAGTTGAAAATCGTGCTGATTATCTTTTAAATGTTTGTTGTAGTAAACATTAATGTTTATATTTGCATCGAACAATAAACATTTTCAGTATGAGTAGAAAGACTTTCGGAAAAGTAATGCCAAGACCTGTGATGCAGAATCTTGAGTTGATGGGAGAACAAATTATGTTGGCTCGCAAGCGTCGTCATCTCTCTATGCAGGACATTGCCGACCGTGCAACGGTAACCCGATTGACAGTGTCGAAAGTGGAGCATGGTGACCCCTCTGTAGCATTTGGCATTTATGCTCGTGTGCTGTATGCTCTCAATCTGGAGAATGATTTGAAGTTGATTGCCGGTAACGATGTGCTCGGTCGTGACTTGCAGGATGCTGAGCTGAAAAAATAGTAGGATATGGAGAAGATATACGTTTATGCAGACTTTGACTTTCTTAGTCAAACTGAGAAAATAGGTATGCTCACCTACGAGCGTGTGAGAGGTAATGACCATTTCTCATTTGAGTATAGCCCTGAATGGTTGAAAAAGCATGGTGGTATCATCCTTAGTGGTGATGTGATGAATGTGAGAGGCATGCAGCATCCTCGCGGAGGCAATTCGGTATTCGGTTTTGTGAAAGATTCCTTTCCCGACCGTTGGGGGCGGCTGCTTCTTGACCGTAGGGAACGATTGGCTGCACAAGAAGAGCAAAGACCTGTTCGATCGCTCTGCAATTACGATTATTTGATAGGCATTGAAGACCTGACCCGAATGGGCGGTATCCGATACAGCACGGAAGAAAACGGAACATTCATCAACGAGAATTCAAAATATAGTGTACCACCCTTAGAGAGCTTACGTGCCCTATGTGATGCTTGCGAAGAGCTGGAATCTGCCGAAGAGCGAAACGAGTTGCCACAGCAGCGATGGCTCGACCAACTGGTTGACCCGGGTTCATCGCTCGGTGGTGCTCGTCCTAAAGCCAATGTGGTTGATACCGATGGCAAATACTATGTGGCTAAATTCCCTTCTAAAAAGGATTTAGAGGATACGGAACTGATAGAACACTTTTCACATTTGCTGGCACGCAAAGCAGGAATTGATGTGGCAAACACAAAAGTGCTATCTGTTTCCAAAAGTCGCCATATTCTTCTCTCAGAGCGTTTTGACCGAACAGCCGATGGCAAACGCAAGCATTTCGCATCCGCCATGTCGCTACTCGGACTTGATGATGGGTGTGGTGCTACCACAGGCAATGGCTATCTCGACATAGTGGATTTCATTGTGAGTAATTGTACTAATGTACAGCAAAACTTGCGTGAACTCTATCGTCGTGTTGCATTCAACATTCTCTTTGGTAATACTGATGACCACTTCCGCAATCATGGTTTTCTGCTCACCCACAAAGGTTGGACACTTTCACCAGCTTATGACATCAATCCATCAAACAAACGCTACCAGTGCTTGCTGATCAATGAGAACACAGAAGCATCGGATATTAAGGTATTACTTGATGCATGCGAAAGTTATATGCTTAGTCGCAAAGATGCTCAAAGCATTATAAATGAAGTGAGCAGTACAATCAATGATTGGCAACGTATTGCCATTGAAAACCATATTCCTACGAAAATGCTGGAGGCATATGCTGATAGGTGGAAAATGAAATAAAGTCAATACGTTATTTATATTATAATATAGGGATATGACAGAAAAACAATTTTACGCATAGACTATCTATCGGATAATTTTTGTATTACATGGTTTAGTGCCATCGGCATTTCGTTTGCTTAAAATCAGATTAGTTGAGAGGATTGTAGCAATTTAACTTATATTGACGAACATACAACTACATAGTCAATGAAACAGGATGCACTTTATGCGAAAATGCAAAATTCAGCTCTATATATTTGGGCTTTTTAATTAATTGCAGTATGTTTGCACCCAATTTTCAAGAAATAGAATTTAAAAGTATATGCGTTTTCAAAATTACACATTAATCTCAGCAGTAGCATCCTGCACCATTAAAGAATGGTGGCAGAATGGCGACGTGCCGTGTTGTGTAACGAATAGCATTTAAAATCAGATAAATATTTGTGCACAATATTTCGGGAGATGTCGCTAACGCGGTGTCTCCCTTTTTTCGTTTTACCCTATAACATTAAAATTTGAGATGAATAAGATTTATTTTACGGCCGACTTGCATTTCGGTCATACTAACATACTAAAGCACCAGCCTAATCGTCATTTTGCCGATGAGAATGACTCTACAAAGCATGATGAATGGTTACTTGATCTTTGGTGTCGTACTGTCGATAAAAAGGATATTGTTTATATCTTGGGCGACCTTACCTTCTTTAAAAGTGAGGGAGCGCGTAGGCTATTAGAGAAATTGTCAGGACAGAAGTATATGATTGTTGGAAACCACGATGGTTAAATAAAGGCTTATCACCAGTATTTCAAGCGTTTTGAAGACATTCTCGACCTAACGGTAAAGACAACCCTTTGTCCGGAAGTACCTGAAGATATGATGCTGACTATGTGCCATTACCCAATGGTGACTTGGAATCACAAGCCTTATGGCTCAATCATGCTCCATGGTCATTGTCATGGTAAGCTTGATGAATATAATGCCTCAACACCCGACTTGCGGTTTGATGTTGGCATCGACAGTCAGCTTGCATCAAAATATGGTGGTTTTATTCCTATGAAAGCCATCTATGCAGAAGTAATGGAAAAGACTGGTGGTATATCACCGCACCAATATGCAAAACAATGTTATGAGTCAAATAAAAAGTAAAGATTATGAGTGGAGGTCATTTTGATTATCATCAATATAGAATGAGAGAGATTGCTGATACGATAGAACGGGACATAGCAAGGGCTTTAAAACCAAAACCAGCTATGATTCATGAGGATTACTGGACTATCGACGAGATGAGGAATCATTATTCTTTCTCTAGTGCAGGAAGGTATATGACATTCAACGATTATGAAGAAGCTGAGGATTATTTACTGGATTTCTATAAAGTAGAGAAAGCAACTAAAGATTATGGATTTGAATGGTACTTTAAGAATGGTGTGATCTTTGAATCAACAACGGAATTCATGAAAGGTACAGATAAAGATCCAAAAATTCCAGTTCTGTACTCTATTCGTCATTGCGAGTATGATCATTATCCAAGCGATGCTGATGTTTTGGAATTGAAAAATGAGACGATAGAAACAATGAAAGAAGCCTATCGCCAAATTCGGATAGCGGAGATATATGCAACTCATGTGGATTGGATGATGAGCGGAGATGATGGTGAAGATGATATTCAAGATAGTCTGTAAAGAGAGCTGAATTAGTTTGAAAAGGAGTTCAATAACAAAGACTGGTCTCAACCGTATGGTGGCTGGGACGATAATGATTAATTAAAAACAAGAGATAATGAAGATACAATTTATGAGCGACCTCCATTTGGAGTTATTCGACAATTCAAGATTTATAAAGAATCTGGGAATTTCCGTAACAGGTGATGTACTTGTATTGGCTGGCGACACAGCTTATTTACGAGATAGCACTATGCCAAATATGAAATTTTGGAAATGGGCATCTAGTGCTTATCGACAAGTGATGCTTATTCCCGGTAACCATGAATTTTATGGTAATGGTGATGTAACGGTCCAAGGCGATAGTTGGCAGCGAATGATACTACCAAATGTAGGATATTATCAGAATCAAGTAGTACGAATAGATGATACTGATTTCATCCTATCTACACTCTGGTCACATATTCGTCCAGAAGATGAGTCTTTTGTAGCACGAGGAATGAACGATTTTCGTCAAATCAGATACAACGATAGACGGTTCACAACAGACGATTTTAATGAGGAGCACAATAAATATTTATCGTTTATTAAGCAGGCAGTCGCCAAGAGTAATGCTGAAAAGATTGTGGTGGTGTCACATCATTTGCCATCTTACAAAGTGGTTGCGCCCTACTACAAAGGTGATAGCTTAACATCTGCATTCGCTACCGAGTTAGGAGAATACATAGCAGCGAGTCGTATTAATACTTGGATATTTGGTCATAGCCATTGTAATATAGATTCTCAAATTGGTAATACCCAATTAGTATGCAATCAGATGGGCTATATTGATTATGGTGAACAAGTGAATGGATTTAACCCAGCGCCATTTATCGAACTTTAGAAGAAGCCATAAGGAATAGTGTTGGTACGACTCCTTATAGCTATTATAATTATATATTGGTTAGGTCGTTATTATACACGAATTTTAATTATATATTTTAGAATTGGGAATCACTGTGTATAGATTATATACGCAACGCGCGCTGTTCATCCCATTATTCCGCAGGAATTCGAAATTTTCGAATTGTATCAGACATATGGATTTTACCAGATTTTTTGATTTGTTTCGAATGATAATTCATAGTAGACGTGGGCATCGGTCTATAGTTTTTTAGTATATCAATGCATTTTGTAGTGATAGTTACCAGCTACTATATTATCGTCTCAGTTTCAATGGTTTAATTTAACGGGAAATACGAATATATCCAAATATTTTTGAATATATCCGTATGATTTGTTCAAATCGCAATAGTTTATTTAGTGTCCTCAAATTGAGCCTACTTTTTTTACCTTCATTAAGAGTCTTAGATTGTTCATCTGAGACGATAGCATCCCAATTTCCGAGACCTCCTCCTAACCAAACTCCAGTATATCTCCAGGATTCATAATACAACATCCATTGAACTGCCCAATGAATAATGGTGTCGCATATAAGCTTTCCGCAATTCCATTCGTCCCTGATAAATAAACAAAGCCTCTGTTTTTTTTGAATCGAAAGTATGTGGCAATCGCTTTGCACAAAGCGTTCTTTTTTTCTTGGTTGAAAATATATTACAAAATACAGTGATTAAGCAACGAAAACTAATCGATTATTACTAAATACGCGATAAAAATAGCTTGAAAACGTAGAAATGTTACGAATTACCAAAAAATATTCTTTGTAATCAAATGCTTTGCGTATCAATGCATCATTGAAAGTAACATTCTAAATATAAGATTCATATGATTAGAGAATTTTGGGTTAAGAATTATCTGTCCATTTGCGACAAGCAAGAATTGAGTTTTGTTGCTAAAGGACCTGTTTCGGAGCTTGTTTCTGAAGTTGTTGATGATGTATTTCTGTATAAATTGGCTATCCTCTATGGGTCTAATGCTTCAGGCAAATCAAATATGCTCATTGCCATGAATGAAGTATTTCGTTTGTTGGTCATGCCTAAATCAAATGCTGGCAAAAAAATAGAGGGTTATTTGCCTTTTGTATTGACATCAGATAAACCTACAGAAATGCATGTATCCTTTTATGCGGATGGTATCAAGTATGACTATGATGTAACATTTAATAGAGATTATATCCTTAAAGAGGTGTTGATTTATTACCCTAAGAAAGCCAAATCGTTGTTCTATGAACGTACTTTTGTGGAAGACAAGGTGCAGGCTAATATTAAGTTTGGTTCAAGTCTAAAATTGCAAGTTAAAACGCAAGATAGTATTCGAGAGAATACGCTCAACAATCATAGTGTCCTTTCGGTTTGCAATAAGGCTGCCTTTAAAGAAGACATCGAGCCATTCAATGTATTGAGCAATTGAATTATGACCAACTGCCATGATGTGGATGGAGATGGTGACAAAGAAAAAGGTATCGTTGAGATTCTGAATGAAGCATATACAGATGGGAGAAACGAAAATTCTTTAATCAGATGCTTTGCAAGGCGGATCTAAACATACTTGAATATAAGCCTACTGTTGAAGACAGAACCATTTCACAGGAATTTCGTGATAGAATAAAGCAGGAAGACATTCCAGACAAAATGAAAGAGGCTCTTCTCAAATCTACAATTGAATCCATCACTTTCTTGAATCATTCAGAAAAGGGTGATTTTGAAATTCCCCTAAGGCTTCAGTCTAAAGGGACAATGAAGTATGTTCGCATTCTTAATACACTTTATGACATGGTTACAAGCTCACATGTCTATTATTTGGACGAGTTGGGTGAAGACCTTCACTATGATTTATTGTTCTATTATCTGAATGTCTTTCTCTTTAATTCAGACAAATCACAGCTTATCATTACTAGCCAGGAGACAGCTTTGCTTTCTCAAGATTTGATCAATGATAATCGTGGAGTAGTATGGTTTGTTGAGAAAAATAAAGAAACGGCATCTTCTGAGTATTCTCGTGGAGATTCTTTTGGGCTTCATAAGAATCTATCATTAGACAATTCTTATCGTATTGGAAGGCTGGGAGCGAAACCTGAATTAGGTAGTATTTTCATTAATATGGAGGATTGATATGGGCAAACTGCATAAGACTACTTTGATATTAGGTGAAGGACCTACTGAATTTTTCTACTTCAAGTCATTGAATGATGTATTCAAGGGCTTGACCGTTAAGCCTGATTATCCAAAGCATACAAGTATGAAAGAACTTGACTTGAAGATCTCCGACGGAATTGCAATGGGATATGATTACATCTTCTGTGTTATTGGTATGGATACGAAGGATGAAGAACCTGAACATACCCAATATGCACGGTTGAAGAAAAAGTATGAAAAGCCTATCGTGAAGTCAAAGAAGGGCATTCGCTGTGAGGTAAAGTTCTTTGAGGCTCATCGATGTACCGAATTATTCTTCCTTTACTATTTTAAGTACACCTCTCGTATGTACTCTGATCAGAATTCTCTTTTGAAAGATTTGAATCACCATTGTGAGTACCGCAAGAATATCGATTTCTTTGTCAAATGTAAAGGTTTGCATTCGTTCTTTGAAAAGAATGGTGGCAGTCTTGAGAATGCTATAGCTAATGCTGAAAAGTCGATGAAAGAAAAGAATGCAGGACCTACTCAGAGTTGGGAAGAATGCTGGATGAGTTGAAAAAAAATTAGAGTAGCATTAATGATAATATTTAGAAATTAGTATTAAATATATATTACGTAATAATATGATACAATATAAAGCACCAATTATCAACAATATATATTGGGGCATGAAGGCTCAATAGAGTCTTAATCTCTGTATTAGGTGATGTTTTCAATGCATCAAAGGTATCCTTACGAATAAAACCGGTATCTACGTCAGTCAGCAATCTAAAGTCAATACTCGAACGCATCCATTTACCACCCATAATCTGTTGAACCTCCTTTAGAGAGCCAACATAGGGAGAAGCAATCCATATTCGCTTTTTTGCATGAATCATTTTCTTATTCAAGCAATCTATTAGTGTTTGACCACTATACAAAATTTGATTCTTTTCCATTGTATCACGATTTGTATTGATTAATACTATTCCAAGTTAGCCTTCATGTTTCAAAGTTGAATTGTACTTACTATCTTACTTTTGTATAAATTATCTTAGTTTCTTTACAAGGTCTTAATGCCAACTCATAGTAGCCCATCAGATAATAATTCTTGGCTATGGGTTGGTAGATGTGAAGGCCTCTATCCAGAGAGATATTCCATCCTGTGTCTGTTTCGATATAACGGGCATGAATGGTATCAGAGAATGTATATTCAAAATCAACACCTACTTCTTCCAAAGCGGCTTTCAGCTGATCCAATCCATCTTGTACCTTTAGCGTATCTTCCGGTGTATCACAAACCTTGGTCGTCAAGGTCAGCTTTTTGCAATCACCCACTTTAACGACTGTCTCAGCAAAACGGGTTAGGTCTTGCAGCTGGTAGCCATTACTAAGATAGGGTTCTTGAATTTCTACGAGTTTTGCACCTTCAAGATATTCAGCAAAAAGCGAATCATAGCTGTAACCGGTATCATTATAGCGAATATCCAGACTCATGGCTTTTGGCCCTTTTTCCAAGGATTCGGATTCATCGGAAGTAACTGCGGTCTCTTCTTCAGAAGAAGGAGCTATAGTTGGAATGGGTTCTTCAGCTATTTCTTCAGGCTTTTCTTTAATCGTTTTCTTTGATGCAACAACATTTGATGTGGAATACTCTTCTTCTTCGCTTCTTGACAGAGCGAGTTCTGCATCCTTTCTTGGATTCTGTGTTGCTTCTGAGAATTGACTTTCAGGACAATAGACAACTACCTTTTCGCCTTCAGCGTTAATATACGACATGTTGATGTTCGCATACTCTTCGTCAGGCTTACGTTTGTTGAGCTGTTCCTTCACACGGCGACGTCCCTCCATTGCATAAGCTACAATCTCATCAAATTCTTCTTGTGTAGGTTCACCTGTTGGGAAAAGCAGTTTTGTGAAACCTAAGACTGATTTCTGGATGGCACGATTATCACGACCTTCTACGTTATCTCCCAAATGGAGATATTTGCCTACCACGCTGAAATACTCACTATCATGAGTAAAGAGGTAGTGCAATGCTTCGGATAGATAATCAGTTATCAAACCATAATTGTTATTATAGCTCTTATCGTCAATCTTTGGAATTTCCCATCCTGGGATATAGTTGTACAAACGGTCAATGACGGCAATATCAAATGCCTCGGGCAATGTAACCAACAAATCATGATCATAGCTATTCACAATAGTTTGGATATTCAAATCGAAATTACCCACAAAAGAGAAGCTGGCATAACCGGTTACTTCCTGACCACGAGAGAAACGACCATTGGCCATATAGTCTTTCATGATCTGTATGGTATCTGCATCCTTGATTTTCATCTTGGCTACTTCATCGAAGGCTACATTATCCCAAAAGCCCACAGCACCCACCTGCTTGCGTTGGTTATTATACAACAAGGTTGCTGTACTGGCTTGACCACCAGACAACAAAGTAGAATAAGGAGAAAACTCAGAATAGAAATAGGATTTACCTGTACTTCGTCCTCCTAACTCAATGCTGTTGTAATTGCTTTGTACCAAAGGTAAGAAACGAGATAAAATATGGAATTTAAGTCTTCGTCCGTTCTTGTCTCCCTTTAGTTTCTTGGAATAATTGGCTATCCAGTCAGGGTTGATACCAATACTTCTGATAAGCACATCTATCCACTCATCAGTAGTGAAACCTTTACGACCATTGAAATAGGTCTCTGCATCGAAACGAGCAATCTGTATAGGTCTCAAATCCTCTACATAAAAGGCGTAATCATCTTCCTGGACTTCATTGTAAGCCAAGGTCACTTCTGCCCATATACCACTTTCAAGCAGTTTCTCGTTCTTTTGGTAGAACTGTGGGTTAATGGCAATTCGCTTGGATGCAAAGTTTTCCATCTCTGCCCAATAATGTTTTTCTCGCTCTACATATTTGACGTGGATCTTATCAATAAACTTATGACGTTTCTTCTGTTCAACAATAGCTTGTGCCTTGTTTGATTCATCAGGACGTACATAACTTTTCTCTATGGTCTGCAACACCGCTTTCTTTCCTTCTTCCACTTCCTCTGGGTCTTCACTGGCACAATAGCGCGACAGCAGGAATTCCAAGACGAACGACGGTACATTTACAGCACGTTTTATCTCGTGTAGCAAGTCTTTGCGGACTACTTTACCCGGAAAGAATTCATTTAACTTATTATCTAATCTATCCATATTTCTATTTTAGAAATCAAGTTCTGTTTGTAATCGTAATGTAGCCATCGTAGCATTGGTGTCAGGATCCAATGCCGTAACAATGATGTCGCCTTGCAATCCTTCATCCAATTCAATAGCTTGTTTGACCTTCTCACATCCGCCGGGGATGGTGATAAGATCGGTAGTATCATCATAGAATGTACCTCCCACAACATGACCTACCTCCCTGTTATGTTCATTCAAAATCATAATGCGCAAGATGCACTTTTCAGGCATAAACAAGGTATCAATACCACGAAGACAAATCTCTATCAGTGGTCGGTTGATTCTCACCACACCGTCTTTCTTTCCCTTATAGGTCAAGTCGAGAGCAAATGAATCCTGCTGTTTGTCTTCATTCAGAATAATTTTGAGGATAGGAACAATATTCTCTTGAAGCGATAATCCTTCGTGGAAGTAGATGGTATTCTTTTCATATACTCCATATTGTTTGGCAAAGGCAAAACGGAACACATCGGTTTTTATGCCGAACTTACTTGGTTCGCACATCCATGAGGTCTCGTTTGAGTTTAAATCTCCTCCTAAACAACGACGCTCTTCTAATACCGCAGTACCTACAGGCTTACTCATGTTGTCGCCTGCCTGAAATCCTGGCTGTATCATAAATCCATGGTCGGCTACGATGAAGAACGTATCAAATCCTAATGATTTGCATCTGCGAATGCTTTTGCTGAAATTCTTCAATTCGCTATCCATCTCTGACAAGCCAATATTGGAGATATTCTCACCAGCAGAATCAATCTTCGTACTTCTGATAATCATCAGATTGGTAGATGAATCTACATTGGTGGCCAAAAATTTATCACTGGTGATATCGGCAAGTACAATATACCCAGGTATATTCTCCTTAATGTGATTGACCCTATCATTGGGCGTTTCCACTTTCTTACCATCAATGAATGGCATTAACTTTTTGTCCTCGACCTTTAGTTCCAACGTATCGTTGGCATGAGGTAACAGAGCAGCCATACCGAACCGCGTTACAGTAGGAATATAGGCGGCCGATGGCTGACATTCCACCGTATAACTATTGCCTAAGCTGACAGAAAGGTCTTTGCCCATTTCGTATCTGAATGCATCAGCAAACAGCACCACCACTCGTTTATTTTGATTCAACAATGGTTCAACATGGGTTTGCCAAAACGATATATTGGATTCGATAGAAGGTATAGGATATCCTTCTTCCATGATTGATTTCTGATATTTCTGCTGTATCTGTTCCGTAAAACTGCGATATTGAGCATATAAGAATTTAGACAGTTCTGCAATTGAAGCGTTGTCTTCATCGGAAGTAGAAATCTTGTGTTGATACTTTCTGAAAGCAGTATCCACCTGATATCCTTGTTCAGCATACCACGTGGTTAATTCCTTCAAGTTATTGAGTTCTACATTCGATTTACGGATGCAGCTGAGCATACGCTCACATTGCTCAGCCAAATCCCAGAATAAAGATACTTCGGCATCAGCTTGATACCAGACGCTTTGTTTGTTCTTGTTAAGGAGCAATGATGCTTTCTCGTATTCACCATTATGAAGGTTGTCCAAGTAGATGTTATATTCTACTCGGTTCTCGAAAGCGAAAGTTACAATCTTACCCAAGTCCTTGGCTGTTGAGAATAGTGTATCCAAATGCAACTTGGCTGTAATGGTCTGTGCTTGTTCTACATAATCATCTCTCAAATCATTCTTATTTCGAAGATTCTTGCACAGGATGATGATGTTGTCATATTGCTCTTTTGGACAGCATGCTACCGTCTTGAGTTCTGAAGGCAGGTCACTTGGCAGGTCAAGAACAAATTCGCTGAACAGCAGATATTGCCACAGTTTCTGTTTAATATCGCGTAAGGTTGTTCCATTGCAATCCAACCCAGGAAGATATCGTTCACCGAAGTTCTTCCATTCGCTCATCCAAGCTGTATTAGCCGTTTCTGTAAGCGACAACAAACCTAATGTGATTTCAACAAAGCTCTTTCCTTTGGTTAAGTTCTCCAATTCTGGATAGCTAACCCCTTCTTGCAAAGCATTGATGTTATTGAAGCTATCTGTTCCATTTTTGAACAATTCATCAATTGCAGATTCTTTACCTGGAAGAAAGTTCTTACACATATTCACATAGTTGTCGTTCGGTCCAAACGGAAAGAACTTTCCTACTTGTGTAAAGGCAATATATGGATCGTTGACTTTCTTGTTTTCTGCAACTTTCACGGTTCGATAGATGAGCATACGAGCATTGCTGTCATTGACAAGTGTATTGATCCAATAATCACAAGCTTCCTCTCTATTCTCCAAAAGATTTTTGGTAGTATCTATTACCTTAACACCACGTTCTGCTACCAAAGGCAACAGCGAATAATACCTACCATCTGTATCATAAACGGTAAGTATAGGATGGTTGGCATTCATGGTGCCTAGCCATTTATCTATGATATATCCTTGAATATCCATAATCTATTTTTTTTATTCCAAATCCAATGACGTTTGTACTGTGGCATCAGTTTTTTTCTTTCGGGTTTTCTTTTCCTTCGGCTTGTTATCACACAGTTCCTTCAAACCGTGTGTCAATGCTAAGCACCAGTCCTTCTTCACTTTGTCTCTGATTCTTTGAGGAAAAATGGAATAAGCCATGTGACTCCAATCGTAATCTCCCTTGGATAATTCATCCCATTTGTCTTGACATTCGTTTTTCCAACCATTATGTCGGAACACATTGACCAATGGTGCTGCCGTTACAGGTACACCATCATCATGATTTGGTTTGTAAGGGAGTTCATGAACTCGCTGCAACTCGCTTTCCAAGAAGTTGATTTCCGACATCATGTTCATCAGTTTTGCCTCTTGCTTCTTGTCATTTGCCAACTGAGCATTGGTCAGATTACTTTGCAGAGCCGTATGTTCTTTGGATAGCATCAGCAGGATATGAGGTAATGTCTGGTCACTCAATCGTGGATAATACACCCATACCGTCATGGCTCCAGATGGCGATGAGATAGGCCAATAGATAGGAGCTTTTCTACGGCTCTTGGTATATCGCTTGAAGTGATAATCGAAGAACCCTTGTGGAGAGTCAAAATAGTCTTGAAGGCTTTCTACACCTATCAGATGACAAAGCTCATATTCGTAATCATCTGCTTTCTCGCCCCAGATGGTTCGCATCACTTCTTGTACTCGTTTTACGAGGCTAAGTGGATGATTAGGAAGGTCCATCAAAAGACCATCCATCGGGATTTGAATATAATCTGCTGGCTGTGTTTTGGCATCTAAGCTAACCACAGGCATAAAAGGCAATGCATCGAATACATCACCAAAAGCTGGAATCTCTTTTTTGTGAAGGGTATAATTCATATCCCATCTACCAAAGGCCATACCAACCAATTCCATAACCATTTCCTGAGCCATAACTGTTTTGTTGATGATGTTCTGACTGCTGGCTCCATCAATTGACAACAATTCTTCATAAGGGCGTCTGCTCTTATAGTTATTCAGCGTTTCTCTAAACTCACTACCTTCTTCAATATCGGCCAAGTCCATCCATAGGTCATCATTGGCTTTTACAAGCTCTTGATAACGTGAGTAGTCGTTTGAAAGCTGATGTTGAAGATTGTCGAGGGTCGAATCTATAGAGTCATTTATATCTAATTGTTCTATTAAACCGTGATATTCAAGATTGGTTTCATCTAGGCTGAACCAATGGCGTTTAAATTCAATAATCTCGGTGATTATGCGTTTGATGTCTGTCTGACGAGTGGCATATTCAGGCATAGGAAGAAGGTTTATGTATCCTGCTTGCTTGTGATCACCACAGTATAAATTAATCGTAAATTGCGAATATATTGAATTTATAAAACTTAGCAATGCAAGAGAGTTATTACTAGAAACTTTAGGGATTGCCAATCCTTCAGATGTGAAATTGAATTCTTTCTTCAAAATATGTGCATCGATAATTTGACCTCGTTTACCATAACCTACGCCTTGCTGGAGATGATAAGATAAATTCCTTATATTTGTTTGCTTGTCTGCTTTTATAATGTCTTCATTATAAAAGACTATATCCCGATATGTATAATAAAAAAGACTATAGCTTCCGCCGTTATACAAATGGTTATAACAACATGTAGAATTGACTTCATAATACAATCTTGGATGTTTAGCTGCTACAAAATCAGTTCCTTTTCTTGCAACCATTCCACGAGTTTCAATATTAGCATATGCAAACAGTCTCAATATAGTAGAATCAAAATAGTATCCAATAATACTGTTCGGTAAATTTGAAAATTCAAGAGATTTACATATATACATCTTGTTATTACACTTTCCATCTATACAAGATAAAAGTTTAGCTGCTTTTTTGTCAGATTCTTCATCTAAAATATCAATAAATATCCCTAGTCTCCCTCCTGATGATGTTTTTGACAGAACTAAAGAAGATGTCTCCACGTTTGCATCCAATACACCCCAGCCTGTATCCGCACAAACCGAAATATATCCACAAATATTTTTCTTCCTAAATAATTCGTATGATGATTTTATCAGCACTGTTCTATCAAAAATAGCGCCTACAAGACCATCTTTTACTAGCAATTCTTGTGTTCTATCAAAGAAAGCACACACGAGGTTTTTACTCCAACAAGGATAATTCGTATCCAAATACCCAATAGTATTCTCAGAACCCTCCCCAAAAGGCGGATTCATTAGGATCACATCATATCTTTTCTGGCACAATTCAATAAAAGCAAAGCCACGAACCGCATCATTGGCAAAGAGTGAATTTTCGTAACCATCTTCTTCTGACAGTTTTGATGATACAATCTTTAATGCTTCTTGAAGTCGTTCAACCACCGTAGTGAAGAATTCTTTCTTAGCCTCTTTCTTTGATAACTGAATTTTAGCACGATTTGCAGCATCAATTTCTGCTTTCGCTTCCTCTGAATCAAACAATCCTGCTGATTTGACAGCATTAACCTTACTCCAATTCTTTTTCAGCTCTTCAATCTCATTGGCTATCTCTTGCTCCATTTTAATAAGCAAACCTGCTTCACCTACATACTGCATCTTCTCCCATATCTTCAGAAGCAACTTTTGCATAGGTTTATCCAACTGTTCTGTCAAGAGTTTGAGCAATTTTTTGTTGCCTGGCATAGGCTCAGCCAACACTAAGTGAGAACGTTCAATGATAGGACGTTCTTCACGACTAACGCCAAGGTTGCTCCATGACTGCTGCGCACGAAGCCACAATGACAACGCGGCGATCTGTAGAGCACGAGGATCAATCTCAGCTCCATATATATTATTCTCCAAAATCAGTTTTGGTACCAATTTTGCAAATGTTTCTCTCGTCTCAGTATAACGATATTCGGCAAGAAGTGAAGGCTGATTGTCCCATGCATCCATGTAGATAGCCTCCATTACATCGAATGTGTAAAGACCAAAGTGCATTGAACCACAAGCGGGATCGAGCATAGACAGTTCTGTTGGTTCTTTAAGCGTTCTTGCTTGCAGCGTTTCGCCCTCCCGATGAATCAAGTATTGACACACCTTTACGATATCAGTCTTTCTACCGGTCATTTCATACCAAATTCTACCCAAAGAATTGTCGGTAAGAAAACGCACCACATAGTCAGGGGTAAAGAACTGGTTTCTGACCGCCATTTCCCTACTATTGCGAGGGCGATTGCTCTCGTCACGCATCTTGCGACGGTCTTCCAATGAATTGTAATACTGGAATATCCATCCCAAGGTTTCGTCTTCATTCCAAAAGTCGGTTGTATCGCCAGACTGTGGGTCATAATAGGCCACGAGATTTTCATTATTAATCAAATCAAACAATTTTATCATCGTCGATTCATCTGGCCACATCAAACCATAAGGAGAGAAACGATCGAATACAGCCGGCAATTCAATGCTCAACTCATCGTAGAGCGACTGGATATACCAACAATAACGCTCATAACGAGTACCGACCTTACCTTGTCCTGTCACCGCATCATAACTTGCAAAACCTTCGGAGTCGAACCCTTGACCTACAGAAGGCAGGATAAGACTTCTTTCCTCACACATCCTCACTGCACAAAAACGATTCAAAATCGTAAAAGCTTGTTCGGCTGTGAGTTGCTTCACCGCTTCAGCATCTTGATTGCTTGTGTCGGCAGGCAGATTATTTTTGATATGCAGCAGTCGCTGACGAAGCATACGGCCACGATAGATAATACTGGCATCCTTAGTTGTCAGTTTCTCAACGGGCAACACACGTCCATCAGCCCATATACCATAGTGCTGCTGAAGTGTTGCTATGATGTTGTCCATCAACAATGCCTTCACATCGGTAACGAACTTCTTTAATATATCTCTTCCAGATGTAGAAATCATAATCTCAATAGTTAATCGTTCAACGACAGTTCAATAGAAGAACCTTCATCAATCTTAGGCAAGAGACTGGTCAACTCGTCAATAACAGCTTGAACATCCTCACGATTGGTTAGACGTCGTTTCACTGCACGTTTTACAACCTTCGTTGAAAGAGGATCTTCATGAACTTCATCATTTGGAGTTGTTGTGTTTGAAGGAATATCTCCATTATTATTTGCAGGTTGGCTAGAAGGTATTTCTCCATTATTCGCAGAAGGCTCACCTGAACCATTTTCATTCCCTGCTGGAGTAGTCACAGCGGGTTTATTCTCTTGAACAAACTCTTTAATCATTCGCTCCACTTTAGAGAATGAGGAACCTGGAACAAAAAACGCAGAGAACTGATTGCATATTTCCTGTAGCTGTTCCAACGTACTACCTTCTTGAAAGGAAATCTTTCCCAAGATGGTTTCTATCTCCTGCTTTTGAGCATCCTTTAATGATTGGAATGTTTCGGAAGCCTTGATATCATCTATCTTTTCATTTATAATACGCAATGCCTCAGAATGGAAATGAATACAAGCTTGCTCGATATTCTGATCCAACTGTGAACATAAGTCAGAATATTCTGCTGTATGGTTAAAGCAATCAGGATCGGTCATCAAATCATTGAACGCTTGTTCGGTATCGCTCATCTGTCGGCCCAATTCTTTCAATTGATCCAACTTCTGTATTTTGCCGAAGTCATCCAACTTTTTCACGATGTGTTTTATCGAGTTTAAAAGCTTTCCTTGTTTATCTTGTTTCAGCACATTGTTCACATAGCGGAACGAATCAGCACAAGCTTTGTCTTTGGCAAACAGATAAGGAGCATCTTGACCTTCATGCTCAATGATAGTATCCAGATAATTTGCCGCACGAGCTACACGGTCGTAGCCAGCCATATTCAAGACACGGAATGTCTCTTTCAGCTGTTCATATTTAGCTTTGTTTAGGTTTGCAACTTTAAGCGAAGCTTTCACAATGTTTGGTAACACTGGAGTCAACCCCTGAGGATTAAACAACTCCTTAAGCACCTTCATTGCCTCCATTACTTCCAGTGGAGATAACGTAGCATCAGTATTTAACGAGAAGCCCAGTTTAGAGAACAACGTATTATTCTTCATTGCCTCTGAGGAATTTTTGGTAAGCATCTTAAACGATTGTGCACCGCTTCTCACCACGAGCATACCCGCTTTCAACATCAGCGCTACGAGATAACGAATGGTATCCTTATTCCATCCATAAGGAGCACGGCTGAATTCCTCCAACAACTGATTACCGTTGGCATCTGCATTGGCTGAAATATAATCTTTGATGTCGGCAAAAGCAGGATAGTTGGTATTGATTGTTCCATCTTCACTTATTATATTAAAAGGATTCAATGAAGCAGGAAGTGAAGCACTCTCATCATAAGCGAAGAGTGTTTCTACCACATTTCCGCTCATATTGCGAGCTGCCTGTTCATATTTGTGATAAACCTGTTCGGCAAATGATTTGAAAGACTGTGTCTTATACGTTTCACCATTAACAGAATTAGGTGAGCCTTTGCAAATGGTTTCACTATTATTCTGTGCAAGACGTAGAATCTTAATGACCTGACTTCTTTTAGCTTCGGCATCAGCTTTCTGTGCACGCAAGTAATCTTGAATCTCCTTGTTGGCATCGTGAAGATGGCGGTTGTTAATCGTTTCATCCTTGACGATATCAATCAATAGGAGTTCAATGTCTTGAGGAAGTGTACAAATCCAATAAAGAGTCTGCTTATTTTCAGACTTTGTACTCTCTGTAAGCAATATTGTATGCTCCTTATCAAAATCTGCATTATCAACGAAACGGACATTCAGTTTGATATCACCTCCAGGAATCAACTGGTTGACCTTTCGATTACGAACCAGTTCCACCGATGCATTGATGGTCTTAGAACCAAAAATGCTAACGGATGGTGCAGGAGACAGTATATCTTTAACCGAATCCTTTAGGATATTGACCTTGTCATTCTCATAAGGATTAATCTTGGCACGTTCATCTTGAATGGACAAGATAGCATTTGTCATGAATCGGAATTTTCCATCAATCTCTTGAAGCGTTACTCCTGGAGTGTCCTTAATCTGATTCATTAAATCTCTCAACTCTACTTTATCAATAGAATGACCTATCTGAGTGAAGAGAAGTGAACAAAGATTCTCAAAGTTAAGACAGAAATCATCGAGCAACTGCATAATGGCTATCGTCTTGCACGCTTTAACAGCCATAGGCTTCATGCTGAATATTTCCATCGCTTTCTTTGCCGAAATGACAATCTCTCTGAAGTTGTCACTCTTCTCCATATAAGGATGGAGTACATCATAGAACAAATCAGGAGTAGCCATCATTCCAATCGGCTGATCGGCCAATTTGAAATCGACAAGCAAGTCACGAATCAATCGGATGATTGAGCGCAAGCCACTACCGCCGCTTCGACTGGCCAACTTTTGCAACAAAGCCAGCAACATATCAATATGCACGGGTAAGAATGGATATAAATCGGCAAACTGCTCAGCTATCAATGGCTTCAGATAGAGAGAACGTTCCATTCCAGTATATCTGGTTTCCAATTTTATGGAACCTTCATTCTTATTGAACAGATCAATAAGATATTGTTTGCCACTTGGAGATTTACCAAGCAATCTCTTCGTGATGATTTCCTTTATATCGTCAGCTTCTATATCCACCTTGATAGGAAAACGGTCGTTTAGCTTGAAAAGCTTATTAGAATTGATCTGAGCCATTGGATTATCCTCAGTCAATGTCTGTTGAGCTGTTGCAATTAACCAAACATTACCCTTGAATTGTGATTTCAAGATCTGCATGGTTCCCTGCATACTCGTAATCAGTTCATCACTTGAGGCAACATATTGACCAACCTCGTCAAGCACATACACAATCTTGTCATTACCTAATTTATGCTTTACAAGGTTGATGAGACGTTTGAAACGATCTACTTCACTCTCTCTTGTCTCAACATTGATTCTTGAATAATCATCTGGAGAATCAAAATAATCTGGCAAAACGATTGGCGCAAACTTAGCAGCTGTTTTATTGGCAATCAGACCATTGGTCTGAACGGTTTCCCAATTTTTGCCACTCTCAGACACCAACTTGCAGAACTCATCATACTTACCCTCGTCTTGAAGAAGAGAGATGAAGTACATGAGTTTTGGATCTGTAACCTTGATGCCGAGCTGTTTTAAGGTTTCGTAATAAATGATGTCGCTAACTGTTGAATCCATTTTTCCAGCTGTAGCCTCTGTGGTGAGGTCTATCAAGATTACCAATGGATTATATTTCTGTATGATAGTACGATGCAACGTTTTTAAGGTGCTATCACCAATGCGATTCATCAATTTCTCACCAAAAGAAAGGCCATCAACCATCAAAGACTTTTGGAAAGAATAGCCTAAATATTTAGCAAATGAACTTTTACCCGAACCATAGAAACCAGAAACCCATACGCCCACCTCATTCGATGAGTCACGGAAGGCACATTCCAATTCATCAATAACCTTTTCGTAGTTATTGTGTAGTTTCTCGGTAACGACATACTCGTTAATCTCGTTCTTTAAATTCTCTTCGCTGTTGTCAGCAAACGTAACGACACTCTCAATTCTTTTATTGAGGTCTTTGGACGTGTCGAATGATTCTCTTATCGTATACATACAATTTAGAAGTTTTTAGAACGGTAACTGCCGTCCATGGGGTAAATATTTAAGAATGTGCGGGCATTTATACCTTGTGTATGACCAGGATACAATACAAGAAATGGAATCTGTATCTGATTATAGATAACCTGCTCAACACGACCGATTTTATCATAAGGATGAAGAAGTTCAAGATCCTTTAGAATAAGCAGAGGATGAGATAGTTGAAGCATCTCTTCTTGAATTTCCAACAATCTGTTTGAGAGAAAATTATTATTCAAGATTTCTTCTCTTATACTTTGAAATAATTCTTTCTCGTTAAAGTCATCACCACCCCATAATTCAGGTTGATGATAATCGTGATTTTTAATGTACTGCTGTATTTCATCACCCAAAGATACGACCTTCACATCTGTAAAGCCATGGAATTTAGCTTTTGGCACAAGAGTCGAGTTTATCATGCGATAAACCTCCATCGCGTCTTCTACATCATAGTTGGCGTAACAGATAGGCTTGTCGCCTGTTGGGTGTAATATATCGGGACGGCTCAAATAGGTGAGCGCATCTTCAAATTTCTGTTCATAGAGTTGCATCGATAAATTCCTCCATTGTTTGATAGTTCCATGATATAGTAAGTAAATCACCCGAAGTTTGAGCTATATAGGCTCCTCGAAGACTAAGGTCCATAATGCGAGCTAAAACTTGATGACGGTCGAGATTAAACAATTGCCATTCCTCCATATCCCATATTGCCATGTCAGACAATCCTGCAAAATGCTGTTCATGCATGAGATAGAGAATGGTAAAGTCTGCGGGGGTGTAAGGAAGGATATTGCCTTTCTTATCAATGAATTCAAAATCTATTAAAATAGAGCGAATATATGAGGCATTTCTCTTACGTGTACTTTCGCTCCATGAAGCTTGACCGGATTCAACTATTTGAGTTACAAAATTCGGTATTGCAACATTAGAAAGAATCCCAACACCATCGTTTTTTAGGGGATTAAGAATCCGAACAACGGTATCAAAGAAAACAGCATGCTCTTTTGCGCAATAAATCATTAATAGCTGATTAAACTGCTTCAATGGTAAGCCATTATTCCTTATTCTACTGAGCCACAATGGTAATTTAGGATTATTTTTCATGTATCTAGGATAGAAAACTTCAAAAACTATATTTTTAAGTCTCCTATCTGTTTGACATGATAATGTATCATGTACCCGAATATATTCAAGAAAATTCTCCTTACTCATATTTTCTTGATATATAGGCAAAAGCAATAGTGTTTCGTTTATCATGCCTTGCCCTTGAGTCAATTGAAGTGTATACCTAGTATTTCTCATCAGTTGAAATATGGATAACAGTTACTATCAGAAGTGAAAACATTCATGTAATGGAAAGCCATGACACGAATCTTGTTTGGCAGATCTTCGGACAATTGACCAATATAGACTGATGCAATAGCATGATCACAGACAACAGTAGCCAATGACTCTAAAACTGCCATTGGTTCTTCTTGTAGCTCAAAAAGATTCTCGTCCTTCAGGTGTTCCTTTAAAAAAGAAAAGATCTCTTCTTCCAACTGAATCGGACATTTGAAAAGATTGTACATCTCAACAGGAACAAACTCTTCATGCTTTTTCTGCACCACATTAATCATGAGATTGTAGAAAGCGAGTACAGATGACTTGGGGAAGAGATAATTCATATATTCTTTGGCTGCATTGTCTTCCAAACACGGCCAAAGTCCTTTTATAGTACCTAACTTGTAAACCGCTATTCGCAATTTCAAGAGGTAGATTAATTCTTGATTCTCCATATTTTCTTTTTTGAACAATTTAAGGTTAGTCAAGCTCAGCTATTGCTTCATCAACAGCTCTTGAACTTCGACTTCTAAAACATTAGCAATTTGAAGCAGCGTTTCCAAATTCGGTTGAGATGAATTTGTACACCATTTTGACACAGTTGAATAATCTCGTCCCAATTGATCGGCTAACCACTTATTACTTTTATTCTTTTCAGCCAGTACTACCTTAATGCGATTTATTCGTTCCATAAATCTATTCATTTTAATTATTACCCTCCAAAGGTATTGAAATAATTTCATATAATGGAAAGAACAAGAAAATATTTGGTCTAATTTTCTTGTTTTTGTACTAATTCATATAGTTTCCATCCACCTGAATAAGGGTGATAAACTCAATCGTGTCGAGAAGAATTGATAGAAGAGGCAACTCATAAGAAATTCTTATGAGTTCGTCAGGAAGGTCAGCGTCAGGTAAAACGAAACATTAATCACTACAACCTCGATATGATTTTATCAATAGGAATATTGTGTAAAAAGTCAGGTGGAAAATCGCTTCTCGGTGCCAATCTCGACAAGATGATGAAGCAGTTGCCTAAGAATGGTAAAAGTAACCATTGGTTTCCTGAATGAATTTGGTACGCATGCGTACCCGATTCTTCCACCACAGCTTGCTGTCTCTGCTGGTCAACGTCTGATGTGGCTCTGCCACCATCGGGTATTAGGCTACCTCTATGTTAAATCTTCTGGGCAAGAGCAAGCTCCTTTGATTTATAGGAGCTAAACCATTTTGCCACAACAGGAATGGGTGGCATTAGCATTGAATGGGAATTAAGTTACCCTATCTATAGTCGCAAAAATAGGTAACAAATTGAGTGAAGATACAATGAAACTGCCACCTGAAATCCATTGCAGATACAGGTGGCAGTCAAACAAAAATAGAACTGAAAGAAACTTTTCTTAGAGTGTGCTGACCAATCGAAGCTTTAATTTTTCGTTGATTTGGTCTCTGTATTCATCGAGCAACTCATCATCAATCGGTGCCGATTCTATCATGTCGACATAGATAGTGTTCGGCGCAAGGTTAGGTTTCATGATAACCTTGAATGGGATTTTGTCTTCAAAAGGCAGCACTTCATTCTCGGTCATCAAGTCATATCGCACAATCAGAATATCTGCTGCTTCACGCATCGCCTTGGTGATGTTTCGGAGATTGGCATTTGCGCCTCCTTCCAAAAGCGGATTGGCGATAAAGTGAATGGCTGGTGTATCTTCATCTGCATCCTTACGAATGGCGATGTATTGGTCAAACCGATAGCCCATAAACTTCATTACACGAATCCAACAAGCAGTCAATTCTACCTGATTCAAGTACAGCATCTTTATGTCGCTCGGATCGAAGGTCAAGATGAAGTGAAGACACCAATCGTTGGCATCGGGTCGAAGGTCGCCACAGAATGACTTGAAGTCATGGCTTGATGTTACATTCTTACTAAGGATGATTTCTGCTTCATCCAATGGGTTAATCACTTGGTTAAGTACCTGTCTCTTATACACATCTCCGAGCCCACGAGACACTCGCTAATCTC
>ENA-UAPJ01000168-UAPJ01000168.1-human-gut-metagenome-genome-assembly--contig:-NODE-168-length-40649-cov-6.579100_pt1 | contig 40649 bp, 35 predicted proteins | sample MGYA00243479_ERZ654575 | MGnify/ENA primary metagenome ERZ654575 (study PRJEB26926, sample SAMN06164839) | human gut metagenome | biome: ENVO:00009003; feature: ENVO:2100002; material: ENVO:00002003... | reverse complement strand
ATGAATTGACGGTGGTCGGCCAGCTTGCGCCGGAAGTTTTCCCAGGAGCGCACGCCCATCGGTGACCAGCCGGCTTCCGCAATGGCGCAGGCGCGGGGATAGGCGCGGTAAAGCAAGTGGTTCAAGTCCGGCAGGCGTTCCGCCCATACGGGGGCATGCACGCCCCGGATATGGCCTGCCTCCTTCTCCGGTTTTCCAAAAGCGGGATCCAGGTCATAACATTTTTGCAGGGTGGTGGTTTTCATCCATCCCCAGTTGCGCTGCCCCTGAATCTGGGGAAAATCCAGGTAACAGTATTCGCTGGAGGCCATAATCAGGTTCAATCCCGCCTTTTTCGTCTTCTCAATGGACTGGAGGGCCTGGCCTTGCCGCCATGCGTAAACCGTTTCCCCCGGATGGTAAATGCCGGCGTTCCCCTCATACCAGAATTGCGGCGTTTGCCCGTTTTTGGCAAGCAGAGCTGCCGTTTTCGCAAAAAAGGCTTTCATCTGTTCCTGTTCGTCTTTCATGGCTGCCCTGGTCCGGGCTTCCCGGCACAGAGGGCATTTTTCCCAGAGTTCCGTGGGGGCCTCGTCCCCGCCCAGATGAACGATACCGGACGGGAAGATATCCTTGAGTTCATTAAAGACGGAGGCATAAAATTTCCAGACTTCCGGCTTCTGGGGACAGACCAGTTCCTTGCTGTTTCCCGCTGTCGTCCGCACGTTCATGTCCGGTTTGGGGAAGCAGAAAAATTCCGGGTAGGCTGCCGCCAGGGCTTGGTTGTGGCCCGGCACGTCTATTTCAGGGATGACCTCAATGCCGCGCGCTGCGCAGTACGCCACCAGCTCCTTCAGTTCCTGTTTGGTGTATATTCCTTCGTGGGGGATTCCGTCTTCGAAGCTTTCCTCCCGCCTGGATGCAATGCTTTTCAATTTGGGGTAGCCGGGCACGGGCAGCCTCCAGCCTTGGTTGTCCGTCAGATGCAGGTGCAGCCTGTTGAATTTGTAGTAGGCCATGAGATCCACGAATTTTTCCAGGTCCTTGATGGGGATAAAATGCCGCGCGGGATCCACCATGAGGCCGCGCCACGGATAGCGCGGTTTGTCCGTGATGACGCCGCAGGGGATGCCCTCCGGCTGCTCCGCCAGCTGGTCCCGGAGCTGGCGGAGGGTTGCCAGCCCGTAAATTCTGCCCTCCCTTCCTCCGGAAGCAAGGTGCGCCCCCTGCGGGGTGACTGTGAGCCGGTAGGCGTCCGTTCCCAGGGACGGAGCCTCCTGGTCGGAAAGAAGCTGTAAAGTTTTAGCTGTTTTTTGCTTGAGTTCCGTTCTGGACGGCTCAGGGATAATGCTGTATTGGGCTGTTGCCTCTGCCGGAGGGGAGAAGGAGAGCAGAATGCCGCCGAGAATGGATAAGGGACGTGCCATATTTCCAATATAAACGGGGAGGAAACAGGTTCTGTCAAAGAATCATCTTTTGCTTCCAGATTTTTTTGCCGTCTCCTTGTTGCCCGGCGCGGAGCCGGTAATAGAAAAAAATAAAAGGCCGCCTCCGGAGAGATGGCCTTTTTATTAGAAGTGGTAGCCCTATGAGGACTCGAACCCCAAAATACGGAACCAGAATCCGCTGTGTTACCGATTACACTATAGGGCTATGTAACGGGCGCTTTTGCGGCGCGGGCGCATTAAAGCGGAAGAGGCCGTTTTTTGCAAGTTTTTTTTTACTCAAAGATATGTTTTGATTGGAAAAAGGCTGTACAGGTAAGCGGCAGGCTGTTTTTTCCGGAATTATCCGGCCAGGCTTTTAAAGTACGCCTGTACGTGCTCCTCCGTGATTTGCTGGCGGTGCGCCTGTTCATGCCTGCCCTGGGACTGCTTCCATGGGGAGGACGGGGCGGTGTTGATGCGTCCGAGCTGCTGGGCCGTATATTTGCCATAGACGTTCCAGATATGCTCCAGAAAAGGAATAATGTCCGTTTCCTCCTCCAAAGGGGGCTGGCGGCGGCTGGGATGTTCTATGGAAGAGTAGGGCGGCTGATCCTTGTATTCATGATAAATGGAAGGGAGTACCGGACCGGAAGGCCAGGCTTCCACCCGTTCATTGATCAGGAAACCGCCAGTCCGGTGCAGATGCCACCAGTCCGCCAGAATGACCAGATGGTTCAGTTTGACGGGCGTCAGGACGAGTCCCTTGGCGTTCGCCTGCTGAATGAACCAGTTGCAGAGTTTTTGCGTGGTAGTGGAGTTTGCCATGCTGAAATGGGTTGCCTCCATTATAAAAGGCCGCAGGTATTTCTCAACACTAAATCCGCTTGCAGTCCTAGCGCTCGGCGGTCGGGATAGGCAAACGGCTGTGGCGGGATCCGGCAGGTCCCCGGGATGCTGTTTCCTGCTCCGTGGGCGTAACGCCTGAAAGCATGGCGCAGGTTTTCCAGCGGGGCTTTCTCCCGGATAGCCTCAGCTGAGGCGCCTGCTTCCTCCGGAGCCGGCAGGATCAGGCCGTATGAATGCGGCGTAACCTTCCAGGGGGGAGGGAGACGGTTAAAGGGAAAGAAAGCGCGCTCTACGGACAACGTCTTCCGGAGAAAGGGAGTAAAGGCTGTCCAGCAATGATACGGCAAAGGAACCGGGGGCGGGGCTCTGTTCAAAGGCCATTTCTCCGGCAATGCCCATGAGTACGGCTGTGGAAACGGCCGCCTGCAGGGGAGTGGGGGAAACGGCGGCGCAGGCGGCGGACAGTGCTCCCATGGAACAGCCCACGCCCGTGACCCGGGACATCATGGCGTGTCCGTTTTCCGTGGCGGTTACCTGGCGGCCGTCCGTGGAATAATCCGTACGCCCTGTAACGAGCACGGCCGCCCCTGTGTGCAGGGCCAGTTCCCTGGCCGCATGCAGGGCGTCTGCGCTGGAGCTGGTGCTTTCCGGCCCTTTCGTGACGGAGGAATAGCCGGCCAGGGCCATGATTTCAGAAGCGTTTCCGCGGATGATGCGGGGGGATTGTTCCTTCAATTGCCCCGCCAGCCGCGTGCGCAGGGAAAGAGCCCCTACGGCCACAGGATCCAGCACCCAGGGGATATTCAGCCTATTGGCTTCCCGCACCGCTGTTTGCATGGCGGCTCCCTGTTCGCGCGTCACGGTGCCCAGGTTGACCAGCAGGGCGCCTGTTCCGCTGCGGAGCATGTCCGCCGCTTCTTCCGCGTCGTTGAGCATGGCGGGGACGGCGCCTATGGCCAGCAGGAGATTGGCCGTCAGGGGCTGGACGACGGAATTGGTCAGGGAGAGAACCAGCGGGGCCGTTTCCCGGATTTTTTCCAGATCGGCGGCAACGGCTTGAACAAGGTCTGTCGGTGAAAGCATGGCGTAAAAAAGTGCTTGATTGTCCGGTGTTTCCTGCGGTTCGTCCGTCAGGCAAGAGCCCGTGCGGCGGCTTCCGGATTCTCCGCTCCGCAAATGGCGGAGACAACGGCAATTCCGGAGGCGGTTCCCGTGGCGCGCACTTGCCGGGCCCGTTCCGCGTCCAGGCCGCCGATGGCGACAACAGGCAGGGGAGATTGGGAAGCCAGAGCGGCGAAGCCTTCCACGCTCAGCACGGGAGGGGCGTTCAGTTTGGAAATGGTGGGAAAGACGGGGCCCATGCCCAGGTAGTCCACCAGGGATGCATCCACGGCGCGGAGCTGTTCCTTATTGGAGACGGACAGTCCCAGGATTTTATCCGGGCCGATCATGGCTCTGACGGAGGGAACCGGAAGATCCCTCTGGCCGATGTGGACGCCGTCTGCTTCCAGCGCCAGAGCCAGGTCAATGCGGTTGTTGACGATGAAGGGAATACCGCGGGAGGCCAGGAAATCCCGTATGGGCAAAGCTTCCCGGTAACAGGTTCCCGCATCCGGATTGGTGGAGCGGTACTGCACCATGGTAACTCCTCCGTCCGCCGCTTTCCGGACGGTTTCCAGAAGGCTGTAGCGGCATTTGGACGCTTCATCCGTGACCAGGTAGAGATGGAGATTGAATTTTTTCATGGCAGGGAATGGAAGGAATCAGTCCGTAAACAGAGGGGTGGAAAGATAGCGGTCTCCCGTGTCCGGCAGCAGGACGACGATGGTCTTGCCTTCATTCTCCGGGCGCCGCGCCACCTGTGTGGCGGCCCAGAGAGCAGCGCCGGAGGAAATGCCCGTCAGCACGCCGTCCGTGCGCGCCAGTTCCTTCCCTGTGGAGAAAGCGTCTTCATTGGTGACGGTGATGACTTCATCGTACACGGAGGTATCCAGCGTTTCCGGCACGAAGCCCGCGCCAATGCCCTGAATCTTGTGGGGGCCGGCCGTGCCCTGGGTCAGCACGGGGGAGGAGAACGGCTCCACAGCAACGACCCGGATGCCCGGATTACGGGATTTAAGGTACTTGCCCACGCCTGTGATGGTGCCTCCGGTACCCACGCCCGCCACAAAAATATCCGCTTTGCCTTCTGTATCATTCCAGATTTCCGGGCCTGTGGTGCGGAAATGCGCTTCCGGGTTGGCCGGGTTGGCGAACTGGCCGGGAATAAAGCTGTTGGGCAGTCCCGCGGCCAGTTCCTCCGCCTTGGCGATGGCTCCCTTCATGCCCAGCGCGCCGTCCGTCAGCACCAGTTCCGCGCCGTAGGCTTTCAGGAGGTTGCGGCGTTCCACGCTCATCGTCTCCGGCATGGTCAATATAATCCGGTACCCGCGTGAAGCGGCCACCGCCGCCAGGCCGATGCCCGTGTTTCCGCTGGTGGGCTCAATGATGACGGAATCCGGCTTCAGCTTCCCGGCGGCTTCCGCCGCGTCAATCATGGCCTGGGCAATGCGGTCTTTCACGCTGCCGGCGGGGTTCAGGTATTCCAGCTTGGCCAGGATAGTGGCGTTCAGGCCATTCCTGCGTTCGTAATTGGTCAGTTCCAGCAACGGGGTGCCGCCGATCAGTTCCGTAATGTTTTTGTAAATTCTCATGGCTTGTAGGAAAAGAGCGTTGTTGCCGTTAAATCGTTAGAGAATGGCGCGGAAGCCTTGTTCCAAATCTTCCAGAATATCGTCGATATGTTCCGTCCCGATGGAGAGCCGCACAGTGGATGGCGTAATTCCTCCCGCCTTCAGTTCCTCCTCCGTCATCTGGGAATGGGTGGTGGAGGCCGGATGAATCACCAGGGACTTGACGTCCGCCACGTTCGCGAGCAGGGAGAATAGTTCCAGGCTTTCGCAGAACTTGCGAGCTTTTTCCGCGCCGCCCTTGATTTCAAAGGTGAAGATGGAGCCGCCCCCGTTCGGGTAATATCTCTTGTAAAGGTCGTGGTTCGGATGGTCCGGCAGGGAGGGGTGGTTCACTTTTTCCACCTGGGGATGGGAGGACAGATAGTCCGCTACGCGCAAAGCGTTCTGCACATGGCGTTCCACCCGCAGGGAGAGTGTTTCCAGCCCCTGGAGAAGCAGGAAGGAATTGAACGGGCTGATGGTGGCTCCCGTATCCCGCAGCAGGGTGGCCCGGATTTTGACGATATAGGCCAGATTGCCGCATACCTCAGCGAACACGGCTCCGTGGTAATTGGGGTTGGGCTTGCTGATGCCGGGGAACTTGTCGTTCTGCGTCCAGTCGAATTTGCCGCCGTCCACAATCACGCCGCCCATCACCGTGCCGTGGCCGCCGATGAATTTGGTAGCGGAATGCACCACGATGTCCGCTCCGTGTTCCAGGGGGCGGAACAGGAAGGGCGTGGCGAACGTGCTGTCCACAATGAGCGGGATGCCGTGGGCGTGCGCCACTTCCGCCAGCGCTTCCATATCCACGATGTCGCAGTTCGGGTTGCCCAGGCTTTCCACGTACAGGGCCTTGGTATTGTTCCGGATGGCCCTGGAAAAATTCTGAACGTCCCTCGCGTCCACAAAAGAGGTTTCTATGCCGGCGTCCGCCAGCGTATTGGCAAAGAGATTGTACGTTCCGCCATATACGGTGGAGGAAGAAACGATGTGGTCCCCGGCCCGGGCGATGTTCTGGATGGCATACGTGACTGCGGCGGCCCCGGTGGAGACGGCCAGCGCGGCCGCCCCTCCTTCCAGGGAGGCGATGCGTTGTTCAAAAACATCTGCGGTAGGGTTCATCAGGCGGTTATAAATATTGCCCGGCTCCGCCAGGGCAAAACGGGCCGCCGCCTGTTCCGAGTCTTTGAAGACATAGGAAGTGGTGGCGTAAATAGGCACGGCGCGCGCATCGGTGGCCGGGTCCGGACTTTCCTGACCCACGTGGATCTGGCGTGTTTCAAATCGATGGTTCTTGCTCATGTTTTTATATTCCTATCGGAAAACTAGGAAATAGATAATGAAAAGGAAAGCCCATGTCAAGCTCCGGGTAAAAAAAACGGGACATGGGCCGGAATGGGAAAAGGTGGAGAAATGTTCAGGCCCGCGGCCGCTGATTAAATGCCGGCTCCGTAGTCGCAGCCGATTTCCTTCTGCTGCTCGGCCAGATCTTCCAGCGTTACGCGGCGCAAATAATTCTCAATGACTTGCTGAAGCCCGCGCCAGAAAGGCAGCGTGGCGCATCCTGCCGCCCGCGGGCACGGATTTTCGTGGGGAGCCGTGCAGGAAATAGGCAGAAGGGAGCCTTCCGTCAGTTTCAGGATTTCTTCCGTGGTGTATTCTCGCGGATGTCTGGAAAGGCGGTATCCTCCCGCCTTTCCCCGGAAGCTCTGGACAAATCCCGCTTTCAAGAGGATGGCGATAATCTGTTCCAGATAACGTACGGTAATGTCCTGCCTGGCGGAAATCTCCTTCAGGGAAACGTAGCCTTCGTTGCGGTGATGGGCGAGATCGATCATCAGGCGCAGCGCGTAACGTCCTCTGGTGGAAACCTTCATCATATCGGTTAAATAAACGATATTTCCGGATGCCCGTCAATAGGGAATGAAGGTTCCACGCGGAATGACGGGCTTCTTCCCCGGTTGAAAGTTTAATAATTGTAATGGCGGGGAACCCGGGGGCCTATTCCGGTAAAAATTTCCCAGGAAATGGTGCCGGCCTTTTCAGCCAGTTCCGTCACGGGGATATGCGGCCCCATGATTTCTGCGGTCATGCCCGGTTCCGCGTGCGGCGCCCGGCTGACGTCCACGATGATTTGATCCATCGTCACGCGCCCGAGAAGGGGGCAGGAAACCCCGTCCACCATGACGCGGGCGCCCTTATGGGCCAGGGAACGCAGATAGCCGTCCGCGTAGCCTATGCCCACGGTCGCCACCCTGGTGGGATGGTCCGTCACATAAGTGCCCCCGTAGGAAATGCCGTGGCCTTCCGGCAGCGTGCGCACCACCGTCAGGCGGGAAAAAAGAGCCATGGCCGGCCTTAATTGAGAGGCCCATGGGGAGTCAATGGGGGAAAACCCGTACAGCACCAGCCCGGGGCGGCACATGTTGTTGGAGGGAATTTCATAATCCAGGGAGGCGGCGCTGTTGGCCAGGTGGCAATACTTCAAGGGCAGTTTCTCCCGGATGCGGGCGGCCATCCGTTCAAAGAGGGCGATTTGCCTGAGCGTGATTTCCCGGTCCTCGTCCGCGCAGGGCAGGTGTGCTCCCAGGCCTTCCGGATACAGGCTGTCCAGTTCTCCCAGGCGGGAAAGCAGTTCTTCAAGCTGGTCCGGCAGGAATCCTCCGCGGCCCATTCCCGTATCCACGGAAAGGTGGATGGGCAGCGTCTTTCCGTACAGCCGCGCCAGGGAATTGTAATGCTCTGCTTCCTCCATGGTGGAAATGAAGGAGCGCCAGCCGTTCAGCACGATTTCCTCCCGTTCCTCCGGGAACGCGGGGCCCAGGATGTAAGGGCGGGTGCGGCAGCCCGCCTGGCTGATGCGCCGGGCTTCCCCCACATTGGCCACCCCGAAGAAAGCGATGCCTTCCGAATCCAGCGTGCGGCAAACCTGTTCCAGCCCGTGGCCGTAGGCGCCTGCCTTCACGACGGGCATGTAATATTCCCCTTTGGCCGCCTGCTTGACGACATTCAGGTTATGGCGGATGGCCCCGAGGTCGATTTCGGCCCAGGCGCGGGGAGGGCTGGTTGCTGGCATGGTTGGAAAATGGCGGAAAGGTTGGAAAAAGAGGGGCGCCGGATGCTCCCGGCGCAGGGGATTGTCCGTCTTTGGCCGCGCAATTCCAGACGGATTTTTGTCAGTCTTTCGAACTTTCAGAAGGTGTAAAAACTGCCATGTGCTGAAACACATGGCAGTTTGATAAAAATGCTTTTGTTACCGGTGTGACTGGCTGGCAGTCAGGAAAATCGGTTTGCATTTCAAATTTTGTCTTGAATCCGTTGGGAATTAAAGTGATGTTCAGATGTTTTGTCAACTGTTTTTTTCTGAATGGAATAATTTTTAAAATACTTGATGGAATGCAATATTAGCATATAATATGAATTAAAGCAGTTTTTTTGTGATGTCGCGTTCTCTCACTTTTTCGTTTGATATTGGTTATGCATCCATTGGATGGGCTGTCATTGCTTCCGCATCCCATGATGATGCGGATCCCTCGGTTTGCGGTTGCGGTACGGTTCTGTTTCCGAAAGATGATTGTCAGGCATTTAAAAGGCGTGAATACAGACGTTTGAGACGCAATATCCGCTCCCGGCGCGTTCGCATCGATCGTATCGGCAGATTGCTGGTTCAGGCGCAAATCATCACGCCGGAAATGAAAGAAACTTCCGGGCACCCCGCTCCCTTTTATTTGGCGTCAGAAGCGTTAAAAGGGCATCGAACTCTCGCCCCGATTGAGCTTTGGCATGTTCTCCGCTGGTATGCTCATAACAGAGGGTACGACAATAATGCCTCATGGTCTAACAGCCTTTCAGAAGATGGCGGGAACGGTGAGGATACCGAGAGAGTGAAGCATGCTCAAGATTTGATGGATAAACATGGGACGGCGACCATGGCGGAAACCATTTGCCGGGAGTTGAAACTGGAAGAAGGCAAAGCGGATGCTCCGATGGAGGTTTCAACGCCGGCTTATAAAAATCTCAATACCGCCTTTCCTCGCTTAATCGTGGAAAAGGAGGTACGGCGCATATTGGAGCTTTCCGCGCCTCTGATTCCTGGGCTGACTGCGGAGATCATAGAGTTGATTGCGCAGCATCATCCCCTGACAACGGAACAGCGCGGCGTGTTGCTTCAGTACGGGATAAAATTGGCTCGGCGTTATCGTGGAAGTCTTTTGTTCGGGCAGTTAATCCCCCGTTTTGATAACCGCATCATCAGCCGCTGCCCTGTCACGTGGGCGCAGGTGTATGAAGCTGAGTTGAAGAAAGGCAATTCTGAGCAAAGCGCCCGTGAACGGGCAGAAAAACTATCCAAGGTGCCCACGGCGAATTGCCCGGAATTTTATGAATACCGCATGGCCCGGATTTTATGCAATATCCGCGCAGACGGAGAACCTCTTTCTGCAGAGATACGCAGAGAATTGATGAATCAGGCCCGACAGGAAGGCAAGTTGACCAAAGCCTCTCTGGAGAAGGCTATTTCTTCCCGTCTGGGAAAGGAGACAGAGACTAATGTAAGCAACTATTTTACTTTGCATCCTGACAGTGAAGAGGCTCTTTACCTGAACCCTGCCGTGGAAGTTCTGCAAAGAAGCGGCATCGGGCAAATTCTTTCGCCGTCTGTGTATCGAATTGCCGCCAATCGCCTGCGTCGCGGGAAGTCCGTTACTCCAAACTATTTGTTGAATTTGCTTAAGTCTCGTGGGGAATCTGGCGAGGCGTTAGAAAAGAAAATAGAGAAAGAACGCCATCAACAGGCCAATCGAAAGAAAGCCAAGAAGACAGATCTGGATTATGCCGCCACGCCGTTAAAACCCAAATATGCGACGGGGCGTGCGCCGTATGCCCGCACCGTCTTGAAAAAAGTGGTGGAAGAAATTCTTGATGGAGAGGACCCGACGCGTCCTGCCCGGAGAGAAGCGCATCCGGATGGGGAACTGAAAGCGCATGACGGTTGCCTGTATTGCCTCCTTGATACGGATTCTTCCGTGAATCAGCACCAGAAAGAGCGCCGTCTTGATACGATGACCAACAACCACCTTGTGCGTCACCGTATGTTGATTCTGGATCGCTTGCTGAAGGATTTGATTCAAGATTTCGCCGGCGGGCAAAAAGACAGAATCTCCCGCGTTTGCGTGGAAGTTGGCAAGGAGCTGACAACGTTTTCCGCCATGGACAGCAAAAAGATTCAGAGAGAACTAACTCTGCGCCAGAAAAGCCATACGGATGCCGTCAATAGATTAAAACGGGAGTTGCCGGGGAAAGCGCTTTCTGCCAACCTGATACGCAAGTGCCGCATTGCCATGGACATGAATTGGACATGCCCGTTCACCGGCGCAACGTATGGCACGCATGAGCTGGAAAATCTGGAGCTGGAACATATCGTGCCCCATTCTTTCCGGCAGTCTAACGCGCTTTCTTCTCTGGTTCTTACCTGGCCGGGAGTCAACAGGATGAAAGGTCAGCGCACCGGGTACGACTTTGTGGAGCAGGAGCAGGAGAATCCTGTGCCGGATAAACCCAACCTGCATATTCGTTCCCTGAATAAGTACAGGGAATTGGTTGAAAAGTTGGATGACAAGAAGGGGCATGAAGATGACCGCAGGCGCAAAAAGAAGCGCAAAGCCTTACTGATGGTGAGGGGATTGTCTCATAAACATCAATCACAAAATCACGAGGCCATGAAGGAAATAGGCATGACGGAAGGCATGATGACGCAGAGTTCCCACCTAATGAAACTGGCATGCAAGTCTATTAAAACCTCTCTGCCGGATGCGCACATCGACATGATTCCCGGCGCTGTTACTGCTGAAGTTCGCAAGGCGTGGGATGTTTTTGGGGTCTTCAAGGAATTGTGCCCGGAGGCTGCAGACCCGGTCAACGGCAGGATTATTAAGGAAGATCTGCGTTCTCTCACGCATCTGCATCATGCCCTGGATGCCTGTGTGCTGGGGCTTATCTCAGAAATTATTCCTGCGGACAGAAAAAACGTGTTGAGACGCGCCATTATCAAGCGCCGTCTGGATCAAAAGATGAAACAGGACTTCCTGGAACTCAGGAAGAAACGTTATTATAAGTTGCGTGAGAAGGATGGCCAGACGGGAGCATCATTGGTGGATTTGCCTAGTGGGATCAAAGAAAATATCCGCGAGAAATTGATGGAGCAGAGGGTCATTCAGCATGTCCCTGCAGACATGGGCGGCGCTTTACTCAAGGAAACCATACAGAGAGTGCTTTCTGTTGATGGAAGCGGGGAGGATGCCATGGTTTCTCTTTCCAAAAAGAAAGATGGGAAGAAGGAAAAAAATCAGGTAAAAGCAAGCAAATTGGTCGGAGTGTTTCCGGAAGGCCCGTCAAAATTGAAGGCTCTTAAGGCGGCCATAGAAATTGATGGCAATTATGGAGTGGCGTTAGATCCCAAGCCGGTGGTGATCAGACATATTAAGGTGTTTAAGCGAATCATGGCCCTGAAAGAACAGAACGGCGGCAAGCCGGTGCGTATCTTGAAAAAAGGCATGTTGATTCATTTAACCTCCTCCAAAGATCCCAAGCGTACAGGCGTATGGAGAATTGCATCCATAAAAGATAATGAGAGAGGCATAGCTATTGATCTTCAAATACCTCATTCCGCAGTTCCCGGGGCCAAAACTCATGAATTTAATTGGATTAATGTAAAACTTGATACACTATTAACAAAGTATCGATTGGAGATATACCCCACTTCTTATACGGGAACTCCACGATAAGGCGTTTTACATGTCATACCATATTCTGAGCATAGATGCCTGCACATGCCATCTGAGCTGCGACAAGGGTCAGCTCAGATGCGTGGATGGAGAGAATCCTCCCCGGACGATTCCGCTGGAGGATGTGGGGGCTGTTGTGCTCAGTTCTTTTAAGGCGACGCTCACGAGCAATTTGCTGATAGAACTGGCCAGGAAGAGAATAGGGTTCGTGCTGTGTGAAAGCTACAGGCCTGCCGTGCTGCTTCTGCCGGCGGATCGGGCTACGGATACCGCTCTGTTAAGACATCTGGCGGATATGCCGGCCCGTTTGCGGAACCGCCTCTGGCAAAAGACTCTGGATGCCAAGTGTGGGAATCAGACGGCGCTGGCGCAGGTATGGAATCCGCATCATCCCGCCATTGCGGAGCTGAAGAGAATGGCCGTGACGGAAAAGACGGCGAGGGAAGCAGAGTGCGCCCGCCTGTTCTGGAGCGTATTTGCGGATACATGGGCAAACTCCGATTTTCGCAGAGGACGTCATGAGGAGGGGTTTAATAACCTCTTCAACTATGCGTACGCTGTTCTGTTGTCTTGCGTATTGCAATATCTCTTTGCGCTGGGGCTGGATCCCTGCTTCGGCATTTTTCATCAATCCCGGGAACATGCGGCGCCTTTGGCTTATGATCTGATGGAACCCTTCAGGCCTGCCTTTGACGCCAATGTGGCCCGTTGGATTCATTTGTGCCTGCAGGAAGGAAAAACAGAAGAGAGAGCAGGAGAAATCACCCGTGAGTTCAGGCGACATATTACAGCTACCTTGCAGGCTTCTGTTATGCACCAGAACAAACAGATGCCGTTGAAAGCGGCGGTAGAGGCCGTTTGCCGCAGTTTCCGCAAAGCAGTTCTTGCCGGGCAATCCGGACCGTATGAACCATGGCATATGACAACTATAAAATGGGCTGGCTAGTTGTGTTCTTTGATCTTCCCACAACCACGCCGGAAGATAAAAAAAACTATCAGTATTTCCGTAAGGCTCTTTTAGAAGACGGCTATACGATGATTCAGTATAGCGTCTATGCCCGCGCGTGTGTTACTCAGGAAAGAATAGCTACCCACTCCCGCAGAATCCAGAAAATGATACCGCCTGATGGTTCTGTCCGCTGTCTTTTCGTTACGAATATCCAGTGGGATAAGATGTTCGTTTTTCATGGCAGGTCTTGTCCCCGACAGGAGGTTTCCCTTCCTCAGCAGATGCTCCTCTGGTAAAAATATCGGACGCCGTATTTTTTTATAAGTCGCTGAACATAAAAATAAGGCACAGTATCTATTGTACTGTGCCTTATTTTGGATTCAAGGCAAAACTATAGTGTAGGGCATTCTTTTGTATTCTTTATTGTACTGTGCCTTATTTTGGATTCAAGGCAAAACTTCGGGTTGTTCCCCCCGTTGATGATTCCATTGTACTGTGCCTTATTTTGGATTCAAGGCAAAACGTCAAATTGTTTTTTGTTTTGTATGACAAAATTGTACTGTGCCTTATTTTGGATTCAAGGCAAAACTTCCAGATAGTTGACGTCTCCTAAGCGTCTATTGTACTGTGCCTTATTTTGGATTCAAGGCAAAACTTGAGAATCAGAATGCCGGGTATCTTCTACATTGTACTGTGCCTTATTTTGGATTCAAGGCAAAACAGACGGAAGCGGGCAGGCCTGTTGCCTATTATTGTACTGTGCCTTATTTTGGATTCAAGGCAAAACTACGCAACGTTTTTCCACATGAACAACCTTATTGTACTGTGCCTTATTTTGGATTCAAGGCAAAACATTGAACCGTCTTTGCGGTCCAGAATCACAATTGTACTGTGCCTTATTTTGGATTCAAGGCAAAACTCGCAGGGATTCATCCCCGTTGCATGGTTGATTGTACTGTGCCTTATTTTGGATTCAAGGCAAAACATTGCCCGCAACCACATTCACGGGCCTTGCATTGTACTGTGCCTTATTTTGGATTCAAGGCAAAACTTAAGAATCAGGAACTTACGATTTTGTCATATTGTACTGTGCCTTATTTTGGATTCAAGGCAAAACTACATTTACATTTACCATTTACAATTCCAAATTGTACTGTGCCTTATTTTGGATTCAAGGCAAAACCTATGACGTACTTGCTTGTCTGTGTAAATCATTGTACTGTGCCTTATTTTGGATTCAAGGCAAAACAGTGGCGCGGATGCCATGCCCGTCTGGGGAATTGTACTGTGCCTTATTTTGGATTCAAGGCAAAACCATCACCCCCGCCGGGGAAACGGAAACAATATTGTACTGTGCCTTATTTTGGATTCAAGGCAAAACCTTTCTTTTAGTGTTTCTTTTGTTGTCCGGATTGTACTGTGCCTTATTTTGGATTCAAGGCAAAACCTATCTGGATGCGGTGGAAGCTCTCACTTGATTGTACTGTGCCTTATTTTGGATTCAAGGCAAAACAATAGATAGGAGATTAACGCAATGATTATCATTGTACTGTGCCTTATTTTGGATTCAAGGCAAAACTCGCAGGGATATGTTCCCGTTGCATGGTTGATTGTACTGTGCCTTATTTTGGATTCAAGGCAAAACTATGACAAAAGGCGTATCCTATTTATTTTATTGTACTGTGCCTTATTTTGGATTCAAGGCAAAACCTTCAATATAGGCATATCGGCCTGCCCCCTATTGTACTGTGCCTTATTTTGGATTCAAGGCAAAACGACGCTATTGAAGCTCTCACTTGCGGCGAGATTGTACTGTGCCTTATTTTGGATTCAAGGCAAAACGCCGGGGTGCGCTGGACGGATGACGCCCCCATTGTACTGTGCCTTATTTTGGATTCAAGGCAAAACTATAGAGAGAGACGGCACGCCCGGATTCCCATTGTACTGTGCCTTATTTTGGATTCAAGGCAAAACGAAATTTGGACAGACCCTACGACTGGTGTATTGTACTGTGCCTTATTTTGGATTCAAGGCAAAACCGAAAAGCTCGCACTAGTCCGCAAGGTTGCATTGTACTGTGCCTTATTTTGGATTCAAGGCAAAACCCCGAAAAGCACCTGCGTGCAATTTATGACATTGTACTGTGCCTTATTTTGGATTCAAGGCAAAACTAATGCCAATCGCCCTTTGGTTTTCCTACTATTGTACTGTGCCTTATTTTGGATTCAAGGCAAAACTAGTTCTGCGATTTAAACCCCGGAATCCCCATTGTACTGTGCCTTATTTTGGATTCAAGGCAAAACCATGCGCAATATCCTAGCCTATGTCCGTAAATTGTACTGTGCCTTATTTTGGATTCAAGGCAAAACCTTCGACGTAGGCGAAACGGTCTGCCCCTTATTGTACTGTGCCTTATTTTGGATTCAAGGCAAAACAGAAGCTCAAAGGCTTGGGTTTGTAATAAATTGTACTGTGCCTTATTTTGGATTCAAGGCAAAACTTCAGCTTCAAGAATACAATTGTTTTTTTTATTGTACTGTGCCTTATTTTGGATTCAAGGCAAAACGGTTCGGCTATACTGTACCCTTTTTAGGTAATTGTACTGTGCCTTATTTTGGATTCAAGGCAAAACATGCGGTCCTATAGCATGTACGGCGGGGTCATTGTACTGTGCCTTATTTTGGATTCAAGGCAAAACTGAAAGCATCTAACCTGTATGGAAGATTTTATTGTACTGTGCCTTATTTTGGATTCAAGGCAAAACACAAAGGGTGGTCTTATCGGACTGCCGCCCACTGTACTGTGCCTTATTTTGGATTCAAGACAAAATAAATACGCCTCCGGTTTGATGACGCAAGGTGGATGTCCGTCTTTGGCCGCGCAATTCCAGACGGATTTTTGTCAGTCTTTCTTTAACGGAGCGGGAGGAATGAAGCTGTGCGTCCAGAACATGGCGCCGGTTGCGGAGGTGATACCCTCCATATTAAGATAGCGGGCCAGCAGCAGGGAGGGGGAGGAGTGCCCCATCTCCTTCTGAAGAAGGTTTTGATTGCAGAAATGGGCCAGGTGATAGGAGGCGTAGGTATGCCTCAGCACGTCCTGAACCCATCCGCTTTTCTTCAGGATGCCGGACCGGCGCCTTACTTCCTTCCATTTCTTTTCCCAGTTGGGCGGGCAGACGGAACGGGCGGGGGAACCGGCGGAAGACGTCCGGCTGAGGATGGCGCCCAGCACGGGAAGGATGGAAACGTGGCGGCTCCCGCCTGTTTTGGTATGGCAGGGCGCCAGTGAAACCAGGCCGGATTTCAGGTTGATGTTCTTCCAGGTCAGCCTTTTGACCTCGTGGGGGCGTATGCCCGCGTACAGCATCAGGGCGCAGGCCGGCAGGCATGCTCCGTGGAACAACTGTTCCGCGGTGTGGAGAAGCCGTTTTGCCTCGTACAGGGAAAGGGCCCTGATGCGTTTTTCCCTGAGGATGGGGGGAGGAACCAGAAAGGCCGCGTTTCTGCGGCACCACCCGCGCTTCAGGGAAAAATTCAGGATGCCGCTCAGGATCAGCCGCCCCTTGTGCCGCTGGCGGGGAGTGGAAAAGCTTTTGCGGAGATAACGCCCGCAATCTTCCGGCGTGATGGAACGGACTTGTTTTCTTGCCAGTTCCGGGCATTTTTTCATCATCCGGGCAGCCATATAGCGGATTTCCTGCAGGGTGCGGGGCCGGCGGTGTTTCCTTGCTTCCAGGCTGGCGCGGACAGCCTGGGAAAACGGCACGCTTGTTTCCCTGTCGGCAAGGGCCTCTCCTCCCAGCCGTATGCATCGTTTGGCCCGGGTTATTCTGTCGCCTCTTCCGCGGCTGGTGTCCAGGAGGTCCTTTAGAAGAAGGAAAGCGTCCATGGGAGGAATGCCCAGGGAACGGATGAGGAGGATTCCTGTCTGATCCGTATCGGAGGGGAAAGAGGAAGTCGGTATGTTCATGAAGAACGTTGTAGCAGAGGATTCCCAATCCGTACACAAGTCTAAAATGTGATGATAACAGCTATAAAGATCAAACAGGAACGGAAAAGGAAATGAAAGATGATAAACAATGATTCATAAAAATATGTTAGATTTTTTTCTACATTATTCGATATAAATGTACGGATTGGGAATCCGTTAGAACAGGCAAAAAATGAATGTTTCTATTTCCTTATTAATCATATTTGGAACAGTCTTTCTGGTGGGAGAACATGTTTTGGCTCGAACTTTGGAAACGGGAAGAGCGGGTGGCTATTACACTCATTCCGGGAAAGGGGACAGAAGCGCCAGAGCCAGGTTTGAACGGTTCAAAAGCAGAAAAACGCCTACAACTAGAACCAGCATAACCCCGATTTCCGTTTCAGACCAATATGGGAACAGGTATCGTGGGGATTTAATTACCAGCACTTATGACCCTTCAGCCAAAGCCAGGGCGGGAGCTGCCGCCTGGGATAAACGTCAAAGCGCCAAAGCCAAGACAATCATCAACCAGGCGGAACATGAAGCCCAGTCAAAAATTGCCAGGGAAGAAGAAGCTCAGGTCTTTCGCGCATCTCTGTCACGCCTTCAGGAAGCCGTAAAACAGGGAAAGGTGGACAAGGTTCTTGCAGACAAGATGGTAAAGGTTTTGTCCCTGCGCGTCAAACAGGGAATAATGGATAGAAGGGAGGCCGCTGGCGCTATTGATTATTTGATTCTCAATAATGAAATTAATATTAAATAACGGAATCATCAGGATAAATGGGTGAAAGCTGGTATAAATATTGATTGTTAATGAGTATGCTTCATGCAATATTAAGTATTTTGGTTGGAGCGCTGGGAGGGTTGAGCGCCAGGGTGATTTTTTCTTTTGCGGCTTCCGTCGTCCTGCTGCCCCTGTCTTTATTCTCTTCAAGAAGGGAAACTCAAGTTTCTACAGTACAAGCCGCTTTGGCTTTGTGCTTACTGGTTATTGCTGTTTCCCTGTATGATTTTGCAGTAATAAAAAGCTGGAAAGGAATAGTGGAACATTTGACGTGGGGAGACTATATAGGAATTGTTGTTTTCTGTGTATCTTCTGCCTGTATTCCTGACAGCCGTGCAGCGGACATGGCAGGAGACTGCAAGTATAACAGTATGATATTAAATGCGGGCGTTTATTTTTCCTTATTTATTCCTGTAGGTTTTTTATTGATGGACTGTTCTGAAAATATGTGGTCTTACTTATCTTTCATCATCGTCTTTCTGCTGTTCTCGTTTTTCCTGATAGATTTTCATTGTTCTAAAAAAAGCATGAAACAAATATTTGCGGATGGAAATAATTATCCGGAAATAGAGATAGAGAAAAAACGGTGGGCAGGAAGAAAATGGCGGATGATTGCAATCATCATTTCCGTATGTTTTTTAACGGCTTTTAGTGTTGTACAGCTATTTAATGGAAAAAAATACGCCCATGAGAACGAGACAGTAGAACTGGATCATACCCGCCTGATGGATTTGGGGGAGCAGTATTTGAATAAAGGAGATGTGGAGAGAGCTGTCTCATGTTTCAAAAAATCGGCGGAGTTTGGAAACGCGGAAGCCCAGAGGAGGCTGGGATACTTTTATTTTTGGGGAAAAGGAATCAGGGAGGACAAGCGGGAGGCGGTGAAGTGGTACCGTTTGGCCGCCGATCAAGGGAACGCGGAAGCCCAGAGGTGGCTGGGCGATTGTTATTTTTTCGGACACGGAGTTGGGAAGAATAAAAGAGAAGCCGTAAACTGGTATTTTTTGTCAGCCGAAAAAGGAAATGCAGAAGCTCAAAGAAGATTGGGCGCGTGTTTTTATTTTGGGCATGGGGTTGCTAAAAACAGGCAGGAAGCGATACGCTGGTATCGTCTGGCTGCGGAACAGGGAAATTCCGTTGCCATCTCCATGCTGAAGAAGCTGGGAGTAATGTAAAGGGAAGAGCGAAGAGCATAGTAACTGTATTTATAAAAAGATGAAAGTTATGGAACAGTCGGAAGAAAGGCTATCCCGTATTAATGCATATAATAAACTTGTGGATGCCGCAATATTGACAAAAACAAGTTCTAAGTCAGTTGCAGACATCGTGAACCATGAGTTGGGAATAGAGTGTAATGCAGCTAACGTCCAGGAGATTTTGAAGTCTTCCGTATCTGCTTCCGATATGCATAAAATCCGCAGAGAAATAGAGGAAAATGCTTCTATAAAAATGGAGAATGCGAATGGAACTTCATTTTTAAGAAAATATGTCAGTTTTTCCGGTCGTATTTCCAGATCTGAATATTGGGCGCTGAAGTTGCTGATATTGCCAATTATGGTTATTATTCTTCTTAATGGAGTTGCAATGGTGTGGGATAAAACAGGGAATGATTCAGGAATATTAGTTTTATTTGTGATTATTTTTATTTCTTATATATATTTCAATATTGTTGCAGATGTCAGGAGGCTTCATGACATAGGAGAGAGCGGATGGTTGGTGCTTTTAGAACTAGTTCCTTTGGTCAACATTGTCATTGCGGCGTTTCTTTTTTTTAAAGGTAGCCAATCAGCTGGTAATCAACATAAAGACTTAAAATCTTCTCACTGAAAAACGGTTGAGTATTTGGTATTTGCCCTGGGACGGACAGGGCATTTTTTGATGTAATACCAAACGGATTTTGTCAGTTTTTTTCGGAATGGATAGCAGGCGTTTCCTCTTTTCCCGCTGAAGGTGCTGGGGAGGCGTCCCGAAGGGTTTTCAGCAGAGCCGCCATGGTGTCTATGTCCTCATCCGTCATGGAGGAAAGGTCGTCCAGTTTCTTTTTAATGGCTTCAATTTCCTCTTCCCGGTACGGCAGCGCTTCTCCGCCGTGGGGACTCAGAAAGAAGGACGTGATGGTGCTGGTGAGCGTTCCCACGAATCCGATGCCCGTGAGCATCAGGAATACAGCCAGGAATTTGCCTGAAGTGGTGACCGGATAGGTATCCCCGTAGCCTACGGTGGTAGCCGTGACGAAGGACCACCAGATGCCGTTGGGCAGGCTCATGCCTTCCGCCAGATGGATGCCTACGGCCCCCAGCAGGATGATGACCAGGGCGGCGATGCAGATATACTTGAATCCGTTCGTGTTGAAGAAACGCCGGATGCGCGTGGTGAACCTCATGGCATAGGAAAACAGGTCCAGATACCTGGCGAGCCTTAAAATTTCCCCCAGCGAGGCGAACCTGAACAGGCGGAACAGGGCGTCAAAGGGTATAATGGCCAGCAAATCCCAGGGGTGTTCCTTAATGAAGAGCCATTTGGACCGGCTGATGGAGAAGCGGACCACATAATCCAGCACAAAAATCCAGTAGATGACGCGGTCCGCCGTGACTTCCCATTCCGCCGCTTCCGTGGTCAGGTCAATGGCGGTCAGCGTTACGGCGACCAGGGCCAGCAGGCACATGCCCGCTTGATAGGCCAGCCTCAGGAACAGAATGTGGCGGGGCATGCGGCGTAACGCGTTCATGGCGGGAAGAGAAATGAAAAAGCCGCCCCCGGCGGGGTGGGCAGGGAGCGGCTTGGGGAAAAGAGGCTGTTTCCTCCGGGCCCCTTACTTCAGCAGGAGCTGTTCCATCAGGGCCTGGGAGGACTGGGCCAGCACGGCGGGATCGTCCAGCATGCCGGCGCGGAGCAGGGCGGTATTCGCGATCTGGTCCGCCACCATTTGCGCCAGTTCCGGGTTTTCCGTCCGCAGGGCGGAAAGCTTTTTCACCAGCGGGTTGGAGGGGTTCAGTTCCAGCTGCGGGTGGCTTTCCGGCACTTCCTGCCCCATGGCTTTCATGTACGCCCTCATTTCCGGCCCCATGTCATTGCCGCTTTGCAGGGCTACGGCGGCTCCGCTGACCAGGCGCTTGCCCAGGGTGACTTTGGAAAATTTGTCCGGGTACAGCCCTTTCAGCCATTCTTCCAGGGCCGCGGCTTCCTCCTGGGGCAGGGCGTCCTTTTGTTCCTCTTCCAGGGCGGGGAGTTCCACGTCGGCGCGGTCGATCATCGTGACGGGCTTGCCGTCCACGCTGGACAGGGAGTCCAGCACGAATTCGTCCCCGTGGTCCGTGAAGAAGGCCACTTCATAGCCGCGGGCCTTGAAGGCTTCCAGGTACGGGCTGTTTTCCAGATGGGAACGGGAGGGGCCGGTAAGCGCGTAAATGGCCGTCTGCCCTTCCTTCATGCGGGTGACGTAGTCTTCAAATGAGGTCGTTTCCCCCGGTTCCGTGGCCGTGGATTCAAAACGGAGCAGCTTGCCCAGGGATTCCTTATTCGGCCAGGAGGTGACGACGCCTTCTTTCAGATAGCGGGAGAATTGCGCGTAGAATTCCCTGTAGGTTTCCTGATCGTCCTTCGCCAGTTTTTCCAGATGCTTGATGAAGCGTTTGGTGATGATGTCGCTGATTTTGCGCACCAGGGAGTTGTCCTGAAGCATTTCGCGGGAAATGTTCAGGGGCAGGTCCTCGCTGTCCACCACGCCGTTCAGGAAGCGGAGCCATTCCGGCAGCAGGCCTTCCGGCTTGGCGTCAATCAGCACGCGCTTGCAGTACAGGGCCACGTTGGCGTCCACGCGGCCGAATCCGAACATTTCCGGATTGCGCCTGGGGATGAAAAGCAGGGCATTCAGGGCAATAGGGGCGTCCGCGCTGAAGTGCATGTAGGACAGGGGTTTTTCATCCGTGTGGGCAATGAACTGGTAAAATTCATCATATTCCTCCGGTTTCACGTCGGATTTGGACTTGGACCAGATGGCCTGAACGGTGTTGACGCGCTCTCCGTTGAAGTTGAGAGGGAACCCCACGAAGTTGGAGTAGCGGCGCAGGAGCTCCTTCACGCGGTATTCCTGGGAGAACTCTTCATATTCGTCTTTCAGGCGGATGACGATGCGGGTGCCCCGGTCCAGCGGTTCCGCCAGCGTCTCGATGCTGTAGCCTTCCCGTCCGTCGGAAGACCAGCGCAGGGAGGCGGCTTCCGGTTCATAGGAATGGGTGAACACTTCCACCCGGTCCGCCACCATAAACGAGCTGTAGAAGCCCACGCCGAACTGGCCGATCAGGTCCGCTCCGCCTTCCTGCTTCTGCTTGAGGGCCTCCATGAATTTTTTGGTGCCGGAGTGGGCGATGGTTCCCAGGTTTTCCACCAGGTCCGCTTCCGTCATCCCGATGCCGGTGTCCGCAATGGTGATGGTCTTGTTTTCCTTATCCGTGGTGACGGTGATTTCCAGGGGCTTGTCCGGCTGGTAAATATTAGAATCCGTCAGCTGCTTCAGACGCAGTTTTTCCAGGGCGTCGGAAGCGTTGGAAACAAGCTCGCGGACAAAGATTTCACGGTCGCTGTAAAGGGCGTTGATGACAATGTCCAGCAGCTGCCGGACTTCCGCCTGAAATTGATGTGTTTCTGTATTCATATGGAAAAATGTTTTGCGAGCGTCATTATACGGCCCCCGTCAAGGGGGATGGACAGTTTTTCTCCCTGGGCCCGGGCGTCCCATGTCACACAAAAAGGCTTTTTCACAGGCATGGGGGCCGGGCGTTTTTCCTTGAAACAATTCCGGAAACCGAACAGTATTATTTAACAAATGATTTTCTCACCATTGTTGAAAAAGGGGATTCTTTTACTGGCCTTCTGCGGCGTGCTGGGCGGAGGCGTGCTTTCCGCCCAGGAAACAGGGGGCTCGCCGATTACGGAGGAGGGTTTGAAGGCATTGGATTCCAATGTGTTCGCCAATGAATACATGCTTGCATTGAAGCCCAATGTCACGCGCGACCGCATCGCCAAAATTAAGGATCCCTTTGTGCGCGGGCTCGCCGAGCAGATGGCGGAGAAGAAATTTGACCGCAAGGCCCGCGCCCTGACGGCGGAGCCGTATGAACCGGTCAAGGATCTGGCGGAACGCCTGCGCACCAGCCAGTACAGCAAATTTGAAAATCCCACCGGCATCTTTTTTGAAGAGGGGGAGGACGTATTGCTGGTCATGGGGGATCCCAAAGGTGAAAAACTGAATCTGGTTATCCACAATTTCGGGCGGGACGGAGGACACAGCTCCTATCCGCTGAAAGAGGGGGTCAACATCATCAGGGCGAAGAACAAGGGGCTTGGCTATATTGAGTATTTCACATCCAATTACAAGAAGGCACCCAAGGTGCATTTGTCCATTCTGTCCGGCAAGGTGAATGGAGTTTTCGTGGGAGGCGTCAGCAAAAACAGCGACTGGAAGAGGATGCTGGAAAACTCCCCCACGGAAGTTGTGGACATCGTGGGCAACCGCGTGCATCTGGTGTATCCGGTGGAGGAACTTAAACAATTCTGCCCGGACAAGGGGGAGGAACTTATTGCCCTGTACGACAGGATTATCGGCATGGAGCAGCAGATCATGGGCCTGTACAAGTACAGAATGCTGCCCAAAAACCGGATGTTCGGCCGTGTGATCTGGAACGGGTTCATGCATGCGGACGGCACGGGGGCCGCCTTTCATAACGGCACCATGAAGGAGGTAGGCAATCCGGACAGGATTCCCGGCAGCGCCTGGGGGATTGCCCATGAGTTCGGCCACGTTAACCAGGTGCGCCCCGCCATGAAATGGGTATCCACCGGAGAAGTGACCAATAACATTTACTCCGCTTACGTGAATTACATGCTGAATCCCTCCAACATGCGCCTGGAGCATGAACGCATCAACGGCGGGGACGGCAACATGATTGGCGGCCGCTTCAACGCCTATCTGAACAACGGCATTTTGAAGGGGGAAAACTGGCTTGTCCAGAGCGGGCCGGACAAGCGTTCCGGCGGGGATAACCGTCCGATGGTGCACGACCATTTTGTCAAGCTGGCCCCCCTGTGGCAGCTTGAGTTGTATTTCAAGGTAGCCGGGAAGGGTAATCCCGATTTTTATCCGGATATCTTTTATAAGGCCATCAAGATGGATACCAGGGGCAAGAAGGACGGCGAGCTCCAGCTTGCGTTCATGAAGAACGCCTGCGACGCCGCCAGACAGGACCTGACGGATTTTTTCCGGAAAACGGGCATGCTCAAGCCCATTGACCAGGAATTGGACGACTACACCTGCGCCCGCATGACCATCACGGAGGCCGACTGCAAGAACCTGATTGCCTACGCCAGGAAGTACAAAAAGCCGGAAAGCCCCGTCATTTACTATATTTCCGTCAATAGCGCGGAAGCATATAAGAACCGACTGCCTGTCCGAGGCGTCTATAACCAGGGCGTTACGGAGCAGGGCAATCGTCGCATTATTTCCCATGACGTGTGGAAAAACGCCGTCGTCTTTGAAACATACAAAGACAGGGAGATGGTCCGCATCACCATGGCGGGGACGGATTCCAGGGATAATTCCTCCACCACGGTCCCCTATCCGGAAGGCTCTACGCGGATTGAGGCCGTTTCCTGGGACGGCAGGCGTACGCTGGTGTACGGCAAACGCCCTGACAAATGAAAGCTTAAGAGGTTAGCGTGTTCGGGCGCCGCCGTTCTCTAGGACGGCGGCGCTTTTTCATGACAGGGGGGCGGATGGAAAACCGCAAGGGGATTGCTCATCCTGATGGTCTTTTCTCCATACCGTATCTTCCGGACTGCTGACAGCCGGAAGGCTGTTGCTTTTGAACAGGGGTGGGGGAGAGGCTGTATAACATGGGATGGATAAGGCAGGAACTTCCGGAGGCATCAGGGGAAAGATGCTGTTGTTTGCCGCCTTTTTAATCGTGTGCTTTAATCTGCGTACCGGGTTTGATTCTCCCGATCCGCTGCTGGGAACGATTGAAAGGGATATGGGGCTTTCCCTGGAAAATTCAGGGCTGTTCGCCCTGCTGCCCGTCTTTGTGCTGGGGGTGGCGGCACCCATTTCTCCGCGCGTGGCGCGCCGGATGACGCCGTGGAAAATCATTTTCTGGTTCCAGCTTCTGGCGGTGGCCGGAATTTTCTGGCGCAGCTGGGACGGCGTGGCGGGGTTATACGGCGGCATGGTTCTGATGGGGCTGGGCATGGGGATTGCCGGAGCGGCCATTCCCGGACTGATCAAGCACCAGTTTCCTGACCGTGCTTCCGCCATGATGGGCGTTTACAGCGCCATGATCGGCGTGGGCAGCGCTGCGGCTTCCGGCCTGTCCGTTCCCCTTTCCAATATGCTGGGAGGCTGGCGTTTCGGCCTGGGGATCTGGATTATTCCCATCCTGCTGGGGATGCTGGTATGGGGCGCTTATTTTCTCAGGCATCCGGACGGCGTGTTTCAAAACGATCCGGCGGCATCCGGACGCAGCCTGCTGCGCAGCGGCAAGGCATGGCAGGTTACCGTTTTTTATTTGAGCCGCGTTGGGGCTGCCTATTTCTTTTATACCTGGATTCCCATCTTTCTGAGGCAGCGGGGCATGAGCTATGAGGACGCCGGTTTCATCCTTTCCGTGGCCATGTTCGCCCAGCTGCCCGCTACGCTCTCCGCTCACGTGCTGGAAAAAGCTATGGGAGGGCGGGGCCTCCTCATCGTGATGGCCATGGCGTTGGCGGCCCTTTCCTGCTGGGGCATCCTGTATCTTCCGCTGGACTGGGCCGTCTGGATGGCTATTCTGTTCGGCCTGGCGACGGGAACCGTATTCAGCCGCGGAATGGCGCTGATGGTGGAACGGGCCCGGACGCCTTCCGAATCAATCAGGCTTTCCGGCATGTCCCAGGGAATCGGCTTTACCATGGGCGCCCTGTTGAGCCTGCTGTTTACCTCCTTCCTGCATCAGGGAGGATCCTTCCTGCCGTTCTGCCTGGTTTATACCTTGTTCTGCGTGCTCGGCATGGTTTCCGGCCGCATGTCCGCCCGGCCGGGATACGTGTAATTTTCTGGGGAGATATTCATGATTAAGTATTAGTGATTAGGAAGCGGGGTTCATTGTTCTTTCCCTCGTTTCCGTATTCCGCCGTTTTCTCTTGAGTGACGTCCCTGCGGCCCGAAGGGCTTGACGCTGGCGGGGGGGACGGGTAAGCTCTTGCCCGTCAAATTTTATGAAGGAAGAGATTGTACGCATCCAACGGGACGCCCTGGCACGCATCGCCCAGGCGTCTGACAGGCGCGGCGTGGAAGACGCGCGCGTGGCCATCCTCGGCAAAAAAGGGGAATTGACCTTGGCCCAGACGGGCATGAAGGACGTTCCCAGGGAGGAAAAACCCGCCGTCGGCCAGTTGCTTAACGAGGCCCGCAAGGCCATTACGGAAGCCCTGGACGCCAAGCTGGAGGAAGTGCAGGCCCAGGCGGATAAGGCCGCCGTGGCCGGGGTGGATTTGACGCTGCCGGCCCGCTCCCTGCCGTCTGGCGGGCTGCACCCCCTCACCATCGTGCGGGATGAAGCCGTCCGCATTCTGCGCCACATGGGCTTTGCCCTGGCGGACGGCCCGGAGATTGAGGACGAGTTCCACTGCTTTGACGCGCTGAACACGCCGGAGGATCATCCGGCCCGCAATGAGAAGGATACGTTTTACTTTGATTCCGGCAAGCTTCTGCGTACGCATACGTCTTCCGTGCAAATCCGTTCCATGGAAAAGCAGATGCCTCCCGTGCGCGTCATCGCTCCCGGTTCCGCCTATCGCCGCGACGAAATTGACGCCACGCACCTTTCCGTCTTCAATCAGCTTGAAGGCCTGTATGTGGATACGGACGTTTCCGTGGGCGACCTGAAAGGAACGCTGGAATATTTTCTGCGCGCCCTTTTCGGCTCCGGCACGGAGGTGCGCTTCCGCCCCCATTTCTTCCCGTTCACGGAACCCAGTTTTGAAATTGACGTCAAGCTGAAGGTGGACGGCCAGGCCCCCCGCTGGGTGGAGATTGCCGGCTGCGGCATGGTGGATCCCAATGTTTTTGAAGCCGTGGACCGCGAACTGGGGCTGGACCCCCGCTCACAGGCCCGCTACACGGGGCTGACCGGCTTTGCCTTCGGCATCGGCCTGGACCGCCTGGCGATGATCCGCTGGGGCATCAGGGACATACGCGCCCTGATTGAGAATGATGTGCGCTTCCTTGCCCAATTCCAATAATCCTTACCTGTTTTCCCGTTATGAAGATTTCCCTTAACTGGCTTTCCCAGTATATTGACCTGTCCGGCCTGAGCGTGGATGAAATGTCTGACATGCTGACCTTTGCCGGCATTGAGGTGGAAGACATCCGCCAGCAGGGCGTGGATTCCCCATACGTGGTGGTGGCCCGCGTGGCCGCCGCAGAACAGCATCCCCAGGCGGACCGGCTGAAGGTCTGCCAGGTGGACGTGGGCGACGGCACGCTGCACCAGATCGTATGCGGCGCGCAGAACTACAAAGTGGGAGACAAGGTGCCCTGCGCCCTGCCGGGAGCGGTGCTGCCCGGCAACGTTGAAATCAAGGTGGGCAAGCTGCGCGGCGTGGAGTCCCGCGGCATGCTCTGTTCCGCCTCCGAGCTGGGGCTTCCCGACAAGGAGCACGGTCTCTGGATTCTCCCCCAGGAACTGGAACCCGGCACGCCTATTTCCCAGGTTGTCAAGGCGGATACCCTGGTGGAAGTGGAAGTGACGCCCAACCGGCCGGACCTGCTTTCCCACAACGGCATGGCGTATGAACTGGCCGCTATCTCCGGCCGGGAGTACAGGCCCGTTTCCATTGACGACGCCGGGGTGGAACTGGAACCCGCCGGAGACTTCGTGCGGCTGGACCAGCCGGAGCTGAACCCGTACTACACCGCCGTAAAAATCAGCGGCGTGAACGTGCAGGAAAGCCCGGAATGGCTGAAGGAACGCCTGGTAGCCGTCGGTCTGCGCCCCATCAACAACATTGTGGATATTACCAACTTCGTCCTGCATGAACTGGGAACGCCCCTCCATGCCTTTGACGCAGCGAAAGTGCAGGGCGGCATCGTTACCCGCACCGCTTATGAAGGGGAAACTTTCAAGGCTCTGGACGGCCAGGAATACACGCTTAACTGCACGGACCTGGTTGTCGCGGACCAATCCGGCAAGGCGCTCGCCATCGGCGGCGTGATGGGTGGGGAGGAAAGCGGCGTGACGGACGCCACCACGGATATCATTCTGGAGTCCGCCTGGTTCAAGCCCTCCTCCGTGCGCGCCACGTCCCGCAGGCTGGCCCTGTCCTCCGACTCCTCCTACCGCTTTGAACGCGGCACTTCCGCCTGGAACGTCCTGCGCGGTTCCGTGCGCGCCGTGGAACTGATTCTCCAGCTGGCGGGCGGAACGGCTTCCCCGACGTATGTGGCCGGTTCTCCCGTTCCTAATCCGGCGCATGCTTCCATGCCTTCCTGCGGGGGGGCGGACGGCCCCGTTTCCGTGCCCGCTTCCCTGAAGCAGGGGAAAGGCGCTACGGTGACTAATGAACTGGGCTTCGTGAAACTTCCCTGGAAAGCGCTGGATCAGATTTCCGGCGGTTCCATTTCCCATGAGGAAGGGGCTCGCATCCTGACGGCTCTGGGTCTGAAGCAGGTTCCGGATTCCCCTGAATGCTGGCTGATCCCCCCCCACCGCCTGGACCTCACGCGTCCGTGCGACCTGCTGGAGGAAATCGTGCGCGTCTTCGGTCTGGACGGCATACCGTCCCGCTTCTCCGGTCCCTTCGTGGCGGAATCCCCGGTGGATGCGGCCTACAATTTCCAGATGGAGCTGCGCCGCAAGCTGGCGGCCCTGGGATTTTATGAAACCCAGACCATCAAGCTCATCGCCTCTGAATCCGCGGACGGCACTATCGCCCAGGTGAAGGATGCCTTGCCCCTGCGTCCCCTTCAGGAAGGGGATCTCATCCGCGTGTCCCTGCCGCTCAGCGAGGATCACTCCGTGCTGCGTCCCGCCCATACGCCCGGCCTGATTGCCGCCGCCGTGCGCAACAGCAACCAGGGTGTTTCCTGCCTGCGTTTCTTTGAACTTGGCCGCGTCTTCCGCAATACGGGCGGCGGCAAGGGCAGGGACATTGAAACGGATACCCTGGGTATCCTGGTTTCCGGAGACCGCACGGCGCGCTCCTGGGCGGATCCCAGGCCGGAGCAGGCCTCCTTTGAGGATCTTCTGGCCGTAATGGCTGCTCTGGCGCCGGGCCACCGCTTTACGCTCACGCCTGCCAAACCGCGCGAACAGGCCGCCCTGGGGGCGGATGTGCAGCTGGACGGAAAGGCCTGCGGCTATTTCGCCCGCCTGTCCCTGGCGCGCTGCCGGGAGCTGGGCCTGGGCCAGCCCGTGTATGTGGCGGAACTGGACCTCCGTAAAATGCAGGAAATCCTCACCGCGCCCGTGAAGGATGCGGAACTGCCTCAGTTCCCCGGTTCTTCCCGTGATGCGGCCATGGAACTTCCCCTTTCCACGCCCAATGCGGATATTGCCAAGGCCGTGGAATCCGTCCGGGAAAAACTGCTTGTCAGCTACTCCTGCTTTGACGTGTTCACGGACCCCACCGGTGAGAAACTCCCGGCGGACCGCAAATCCATCGCCTACACTTTCCTGTACAGGGATCCGGCCAAGACCCTCACGGCCGCGGAAGTGGACGCCGCGCACCAGCGCGTGCTGAAAGCCCTGACGGATAAAGTGAAGGGCCTTTCCTTCAGGTAACCTCCGTTAACGGGCCGCGCGTTTCATGAGCTGGAACGCGCGGCCTGCTTTTTATTTTTCATGCATTTGACTTTCCTGCGCCACGCGGGCCTGGCCGCCGCCCGCATTCTGATGATGGCGGCGTGGTTCGGCCTCTCCGTATGGGCGGCGGGCGTGGTTTTTTACAACGTATGGGGAGGTCCCGTGCTGGTGTGGTTGTACGTGGCGGCCATGGCGTGCGCTTTCGCCCTCCGCAGAAAACGGCCCGTATTATGGCGCGCTTCCTGGGGAGTGCCGGCCCTGTTGCTGGCGTACTACCTGTGCATACCGGCGACGAACGATAAGGAATGGCAGCCGTCCTGGAGTCGCCTGCCCTCCGTGGAAATCAACGGAAATGAAATCGTGGTGAAGGACGTGCGCAGTTTTATCTACCGGACGGAGCGGGACTTCGACGCGCGCTATGTGACGCGCCGCTTTGACCTGGACAAGCTGGCTACGCTGGATTTTGCCGTGAGCCACTGGGATGGGATGGAATTCGTGGCCCATACCATGTTGTCCTTCGGTTTTGAGGATGGGAAGCATCTGGCCCTGTCCGTGGAAACGCGGCTGCCTGAAGGGGTGGAGCAGGGAAGTGTCCCTGGCCTTTACAAGCAATTCAACGTGATTTACATCCTGGCGGACGAAGAAGACCTGTTCGCCCTGCGCACTAATTACCGGAAAGAGGACATGTACCTGTACCGTATCAACATTGACAGGGAAAACCTGAAAAAGGCCTTTCTGGGGTTTGCGGAAAAAATCAACAGTCTCCATGAACGCCCGCGCTATTATCATACCGTCACCGCCAACTGCACGACGGAACTGGTGGATACGTTCAAGAACTATCTGGGCGTGCGCCGCTGGCAGTGGACTCCCGTTTTTAACGGCATGTGCGATCAGAATGCCTATGACCGCGGGGAACTCCTCCACCTTCCCGGAGAAAGCTTCCGGGAGCTGAAAAAGCGCTCTTTCCTGGGGCATGGAGGGAACGGTGAGGACTGGCCAGCCCTCCGCCGCCGCTGGGAGGAGGGCTGGAGGACGTTCGCGTCCGCTCCGGTCAAAGAGTAGCGAACTGGAAGTGCATCCAGTCGTAGTCGCGGGAGCGTCCCAGGGATACGGCCCCCTCCGCTTCCACGAATTGCCAGAAGGCGGCGTACTCCGGTCCGGACAATACCGCTTTCGGCGCGGGGATGTTCAGGCCGTTTCTGTCCGGGTCTATGTCCACGGCGATTCCCCAGGCGTGCATGGATGTGGCCTTTCCGCCGATGATGGAGCGGTTGTTGAAGCAGCCGCCGTACAGGTCCAGCCCCAGTTCCCTGATTTTCTCCATGCCGTAATGGTCCAGAGTAGCCTGGAAGATGCGGACGAGCGGTTCCGCCACCAGCTTGTGGCAGCGCATGGTGGAAGCGGTCGTGTTTGTTTCCCACGCCAGCCGCATGATATAAGGCAGCTTGATGCTGGTCATGTTGCTTTCATCACCCGCACGGCCGAAGACGGATTTCCCGGAGCGCACTTCCTCCTGGCTGGGCCAGGATTGTTCCGGTTGGCGGATGCCCAGCCTGTCCAGCAGGGCCAGCGCCGTCTTGGGGCCGGGGATGCCGTCCGCATCCACGCCCAGGTGCTGTTGAATCAATTTCCAGTATTTTTTCATAGGGAGCCACGCTAGAAACTCCCTCCGGAAAGTTCCACATTTTTCCTTCCAGCGTCATTCCTGCCTTTACGGCGGGAGGCAAAAAAAGGCCGTTTGTCCTTTTATGTTGCGGAAAAGATTCATTCTGCTACACTTTTGTTTACCTTTTATTTTATGAATTCAGAACCATCCAACGTTGTCAAATTTTACAATGGGGAACAAATTCCCTTGGAACTGCATAAAGTCCGCGTGGTGCAGAAGCTGCATCTTGTCCCCGTGGAACGCCGCCTGGAAGCCGCACGGGAAGCCGGGTTCAACACCTTCCAGCTCAGCACGAACGATGTCTATCTGGACATGCTGACGGATTCCGGCGTCAACGCCATGAGCGACAACCAGATCGCCGCCATGTTCCGGGCGGATGACGCCTATGCCGGTTCCCAGAGCTTTGACCGCCTGAAGCAGGCTGTCCGGGATGTCTTCGGCAAGGAATACCTTCTGCCCGCCCACCAGGGGCGCGCCTGTGAAAACATCATTGCCCGCACCTTCGTGAAGCCCGGGGACGTGGTTCCGATGAACTACCATTTCACCACCACGCACGCCCATATTGACCTGAACGGCGGCAAGATTGAGGAACTGGTGGCTGATGAAGCCGTCAATCCGGTCAGCACCAATCCCTTCAAGGGCAATCTGGACCCCGGCAAGCTGCGGGACTGCATCGCCCGTCACGGGGCGGGCAAAATCCCCTTCGTGCGCATGGAAGCCTCAACCAACCTGATTGGCGGCCAGCCCTTCTCCATTGCCAACATGCGGGAAATCCGCGGCATTTGCGATGAATTCGGCATCATGCTGGTGCTGGACGCCTCCCTGATCGGGGAAAACGCCTACTTCATCAAGATGCGTGAAGACGAGTTCAGGGATGCGTCCTGCGCGGACATCCTGAAGACCATGTGCGGACTGGCGGATCTGGTGTATTTTTCCGCCCGCAAGGTTTCCTCCTCCCGCGGCGGCGGCATCTGCACGAACGACCGGGCCATTGCCAAGAAAATGGAGCATCTCGTTCCCCTCTTTGAAGGCTTTTTGACTTATGGCGGCATCTCCGTGCGGGAAATTGAGGCCATGGCCGTAGGCCTGTATGAAACCACGGATTTGACCGTGATTTCCCAGAGCCCCTCCTTCATTGAATATTTCATCGGCCAGATGGTGGACATGGACATTCCCTGCGTGACCCCCGCTGGCGGTCTGGGCGCCCATATTGACGCAGGGCGTTTCCTGCCCCATATCCCGCAGGAGGACTATCCCGCCGGGGCTCTGGCGGCGGCTTTCTTCATCGCCTCCGGCGTGCGCGGCATGGAACGCGGCACGCTTTCCAGCGTCCGCGACGAAAACGGCAAGGACATTCTGGCGGATGTGGAACTGCTCCGCCTGGCCTTCCCGCGCCGTGTTTTCACGTTATCCCAGGTGAAATACGTGGCGGACCGCATGAAGTGGCTCTATGACAACCGCGATTTGATTGGCGGCCTGGAATTTGTGGAGGAACCGCCCGTCCTGCGCTTCTTCATGGGCAAGCTCCGCGCCAAGAGCGACTGGCCTGAAAAACTGGCGGCCAAATACCGCCGGGACTTCGGGGAAAGCCTGTAAAGGCTGTTTCTCCCGTTCAATTCCGTATTGGCAAGGGCTGGACCGTCAGGTTCAGCCCTTGTTGCGTTGGGGGGCGTGTCTTTGCGGACATCACCCTTCAATGTTTCCGCCGGAAAGCGGCCGGAATCAGAAGTTAAGCAGACCCTGCTTCCAGCATACCCAGCCGATTGCCGTTGCGATGAGCAGGATGATGAGGAAAGCCGTGCCTGCGGAAGATTTTTTCCTGGCCTGGGGAAGAGCCTTCCTCGATACTCCGCCGGCCTGCAGGGTGCCTGCCGCCGCCATGGCGTTGATATAGTCATTCCATGCCTTGGCGGAATGGAAGCGGTTGCGTTCGTCCGGCGACAGGGCTTTGTCAATTCCGGAAAGGAAGTTCATGGGATAAGTTTTCCGCAGGGCCGCGTAACTGGTCACTTTCGGGTTGCGGTCCACCACGGAACGCTGGTCCGCAGGATGGGGGACCTGGCCCGTGAGCAATTCGTAGAACGTGGCGCCCAGTTCGTACATATCGCACCAGGGGCCTATTTCGCTCCGGCGTCCGGGGTAAAATTCCGGCGGGGTATAGCCGGGCGTGATCTGGACGAGCCCCTGATGCTGGAGGGTTTTGGTGCGCACGGCGCCGAAGTCGATGAGCTTGGGCGTTCCGTCCGGCTGGATGAAGATGTTGCTCGGCTTGATGTCGCAATGGTACACACCCATGGAGTGAAGGTAGTGTAGGATGTCCAGCAGGCGGAACAGAAGATCCGTGGCCTGGGCCGGTTCCATGGTTTGCCCGGTGGCGTGCATGGTGGTCATCAGGTCGAACAGGGTCTGTCCCTGGATATTCTCCATGACGTAATAGCAGGTGCCGTTGGCGTCAAACATGTCAAACACCTGGACAATGCCGGGATGGTTGAGCTGGGACAGGACGGAAGCCTCCTGCCGGGAATTGGAAACGCTCTGGGAAAAATTGACGGCGGTCTGTTCGTTCCGGGGATGGACAACGCCGGTTTCCATATCCCGGCAGGCGTAGGCGTCCGGCATGCATTCCTTGATGACGACATACCGGGAACCGGGGTTGTCCAGAGCCAGGTACGTGATGCCGAAGCCGCCGGCGTTCAGCACGCTCAATATCGTATATTTGTCTTGCAGAACAGTATTGTCCGCAAGCGGGTAAACCAGTGTTTCTTGTTCCATGTCAGGGGGAAGGGCGGGTTGGAGCCGGGAAAATCTTTAATTTAATACGCAAGTTCTGTCAAGAATCTCTCCGCCGCATTCAGTAACAGGAGACGCGGAATTCATATTCTTCCACGCTGCCGCGTTCCAGGCAGGCGGCCAGCCAGTCGAACAGGGCTCCGAATTCCCCGCCCAGGGTTTCCCCCGTATCTGCCTCCAGCGTCTTCAGTCTTCCGGCGGCCAGCCGTACGGGCGTGAGCTCCGCCAGCAGGGCGGCGCATTCTTCATCTCCGGCTTTGAAAATTTCCTCCGCGCCGGGGAGCTCTCCTAGGCGTTCGTCCGCAATTTCCAGGCAAAGCACCCCTACGCCGAACTCGGCGGCCAGCCCGCGGAGGGCGGCGCATTCGGAATCATCCGGCAGTTCCCCCACAATGACCAGTTCTCCGCACTGTGCCCAGCGGGACGTGGCCAGAGTCCTGAAAAATTCCCTTCTGCCGTCTTCTCCTCCGGGCATGCGGGCTACGCAGACGCTGCGGATGCCCATCATGGGTGCCCCGATCATGCGGCGGCGCTGAAGTGCGCTTTTGTCAAAAACAAGCGCGTTTCCCTCCCATTCCCCCTCCGGCCATTCCACAACGGCCAGATCCGGCTTTACCCAGGAAGTTCCGGTTTCACTGGTACTGAACACGAAAACGCCGCGGCCCGTGGTATCGTACTGGCGCACGGCCAAGGCCAGCGCCTTGGCGCGGCAGTTCAGGGTGTCCGGTTCGTTTTCCCCGAGGAACAGGGGCAAAAGCCCTCTGGGAACGCGCTGCCCGTCCCGTTCCCTCATGCGCCTGTAATAGCCCTGGCCGCGTTCCACCTTGGCGATTTCCGAATCCGGCTCGGAAGCCATGAAAGAAAAATGGTAGCGCAGGGATGCGTCCGAATATTCCTCCCCCAGCCTCAGGCGCACCAGGCGGATGAGTTCTGTTCCCTTAATGGCCTGGGCCGGATCGGAAGGCAAAAGTTCCGGGAGCAGTTCTTCCAGCTGGGATCGTAAACTCATACGCGCTCCATGAGAACACGGGAGAAGCGCTTCTTCAAGGCGGAAGGAGTTCAGCACATGAAATAAAAAGCTCTTTTATTTGCTCCGGAATACGGCAAGATGATCCGCATGGCATGGATTACCTCCGGTTATATACCTTCGCCCGGGCGCATGGCCGTAATCGCCGGTACCACCTTTACGCAGCTGGTGCGCATGAAGGTGTTTCTCTTTCTTGGGCTCTTCGCCGTGGCGCTGCTGGCTCTGAGTTCCTTCCGCCTGAGCGCGGTGCTGGGGCCTGAAACCGGGGGGATCAATGAACTCGTGCTGCTGAAAAACTCCGCCTACGGCGCCATGCGGGTGTTCGGCCTCTTTTTCTGCGTGGCGGCCACGGCCCTGATTATTCCCAGGGATGCGGAGGACCGTATTCTATACACTATCCTTTGCAAACCGGTGCCGCGCATCGACTATCTGATGGGGAAGGTGCTGGGGGTGCTGGCCCTGACCCTGGTTGCCGTTCTGCTGATGGATGCCGTAATGACGCTGGTGCTGTGGATGCGGACGGATACGGTGGTGGCGGAGCAGATAGCCTCGCTGAAAGGCCGTTATACGTTGGAGGAAATGCAGCCGTACCTGGACAGGATCCGCCTCCAGGGAGCTACCTGGAACGTGCAGACGGGGCTGGGCGTGATGATGTGCGAGTTTGTCGTGCTTTCCTCCCTCACGCTGTTGATGTCCTGCGTGACGAACGGCACCATTATCAGCGCGTTGCTGACGTTCATGATCTATCTGGCGGGACTGTTCCAGACGCAGGCTCTTTCCCTGTGGGTGGGATCCGGCACGGATGGCCTTTCCTGGTGGGAGGTGGCGGGCAGCAGGCTCTTTTCCCTGGTTTTTCCGAATTTCCAGATTTATTCCGTGACGGATTCCGCCCTGAACGGACGGCTTATTCCCCTTTCCCTGTTCGGAACCCTGGCCCTGATTACGCTGGGATACTTCGTCTTTCACATGACGCTGGCGGCGTGGCTGTTCAGGAAAAAGGAATTCTAAGGCGCAACCGTATGAAGGATATCATCAATGCGCGTTGCAGCTGGGCCGGAACCGATGAACTTTACATAAAATACCATGATGAAGAATGGGGCAGGCCTGTTTCCGATGACAAAACCCTATTTGAATTTCTGGTGCTGGAGAGCGCCCAGGCGGGATTATCCTGGCTCACTATCCTCCGGAAGCGCGAAGGATACCGGAGAGCCTTCCATGGCTTTGATGTGGAGAAAGTGGCGCGGATGACGGCAAAAGATGTGGAACGGTTGATGCGATTTGATGGAATTGTCAAAAACCGTTTGAAAATCAACAGCGCCATCAATAATGCGAAACTGTTTATGGCCGTTCAGGAAGAATTCGGCAGTTTTTACCGGTACGTCTTGTCGTTTTTCCCCAATCATCAGCCCATTGTTAACCATTTCAGGGCTCTGGCTCAAATTCCCGCTGTTTCTCCGGAGTCGGAAGCCATGAGCAGGGACATGAAAAGGCGGGGATTCAGGTTTTTCGGTCCGACGATCTGTTATGCGTTTTTCCAGGCAACCGGATTTGTCAACGACCATATTGAGGGCTGTTTCTGCAAAGCGGCCCAGTACGCAAAATCCCAACCGCATGTCCAGCCAGAGACGCTGATAACAGGGCCGGAGGGAACAAACGCGGAAATAAGGCATTCTCGTCCATAGCCATGGGTCTTCATTGGCTTTTCCATTTTCTATAAATCGCTTATATGTTGACTGTAAAAAATCGTTAACCATGAAAACAGGTATCATCGGACTTGGAAAAATGGGAGGCGCCCTGTTGCGGGGCATGCTGAAAGCCGGAGCAGCGGTTCCGGAGGAAGTTTGGGTGTACGATCATCACCATGAGAACATGCAGGCTCTGAGGGAGGAATACCCCGGAGTTCATGAAGCGGCCTCGGAGGCGGATGCGGCGGACGCCGTGGAAGTCCTGATTCTGGCCGTGAAGCCGCATGGCATCCTTCCTCTCATTTCCTCTCTTTCCGAACGGGGAGCGGAGCTTCCCCTTCTGATTTCTATCGCTGCCGCCGTTTCCCTGGATGATATGGAAGCCTGCGCCAGCGACGGAACGCGCATTATACGCGCCATGCCCAACACCCCGTGCATGGTTTTGGCCGGCGTCATCGCCTACAGTACGGGAAACGGCGTAAAAGATGAAGATGAAGAGGCGGCCCGGAAGCTGCTTTCCGGCTGCGGCTCCGTTTACAAGGTGGCGGAATCCGGGATGAATGCCGTTTCCGCCATTTCCGGTTGCGGCCCCGCCTACATGTTTACGGCTCTGGATGCGCTTGCAGACGCAGGGGTAGCCATGGGATTGTCCAGGAAAACCGCTTTGGGACTGGCTGCGGAAACCATGCGGGGGGCTTCCCTGATGCTGGAACGGACCGGGAAGCATCCCATGGCTCTCCGGGATGAGGTCACTTCCCCCGGAGGAACCACGATTGCCGCCCTGAATGCGCTGGATGAATGCGGCTTCCGCAATGCCTGGATTCAGGCGGTGAAAAGCGCCGTACGGCGCGCGGAGGAAATGGAGGAGCGGTAACGGATGCTTCTTCTGGCTTTCCCGGAGCCGGCTTTCTCCGGAAAGGACGGCCTGGTGGAGAGCCTTTATTTGTACCGGAACGGCGTTTCCCTCTGCTTCCTCAACTCCGGGTTTTGCTGGTTGAACTGGACCTTTCTGACGGATTGGAGCGGAATCCGGACCTTGCCGACTGCGGAGGAGCGCCCTTCCATGAATCCGTTCCGGATAGTTTCCAGGGCCAGGGAAAGGACGCTCTGGTCCGTCAGGAAAACGCGGGTGTCTGAGCTGTCTTCCGGAAGGTCTTTCTCTTCATGGCCTTTTTGGTTCAGTGCTCGTACCCTGACGGTGGGAACGGTGACGTCATAATGGTCGGACTTGATGCGGATGGAGCCTTCCTCCTGAAGGGAAATGGCTCCTCTGAGCACGTCTCCGTTTACCAGCAGAGCCTTGTCTCTGGGGGCGGCCGGGTCGTAACGGGAAACGATGTCCAGCTCCTCCTCCAGATGGGGAATGGCTCCATTCCAGTCAAATACATTCAAATGGAACACGGCCATGTTCAAGCTGTCATAACCTCCCAGGGCAAGAGTGTTTCCCGGTTTGAATTCGTGTTTCCCGGCGCTTTCTCCATCTTCCCCTTCATCGTCTCCGCTCTCGTTTTCAAAGATAGTGTCCATCTCTTTGACTTCCTCCCACCAGGCTACCTGTTCACCGTTGACGTACAGGTAATAATTGCCCTTTTCCGGATCGGCGTAAAAATGAACGTCGGAACGCTTGACGCTCTTGTCGGCATACCAGTTCCGCTCCGTGTTCCTTTTCACCCTGCCAAGCGTTCGGTACTGGCCGGAACTGTTCTTGGAAAGTTCCGCTTTTTCCAGGGAGAGATCCAGGTTGATGCTGTTTCCGGATTCGGAATCCTGCCAGAGGGCAAGATTAATCCGGAACGTATTGGTATGGTAAAGGGAGAACTGCACATGGAGGCGGGGTGGCATGGGGAAGGAAGTTTGCAGCTCCGTATTATTGGAGCCGCGCATGAGCCAGTATCCGTTGCGGCATTCGGGCAGCGTGCTTTTGGCGGAAGACTCCCAGCCCTGGAGGGATTCCGTAGCGTTGCGCAGGTAGGCTTTCTGTGAGTCGAACCCAATGTGGCGCACATATTTGCGGTCCACCTGAAGCAGGCCGCCCCAAGCGGTTTGGAGTTGAAGATTTTCCGCATCCAGCGCCTTCAGGGTGCCGTAAACCTCGTCCCCATTGGCCAGCCTGATGATGGAAAACTGTTCCGGTATTTCCAGCGGACGGGAAGAGACCAGCTCGTCAAGCTCCCCCATATGGACATCCACGGGTTTGGAAAGAATGCTGGAACGGACCTTTAGGTAAGGGCGGTTCATCGTATCCATGCTGCCCGGCAGTTTTTCCCCGGATTTAAGCGTAATGACCCCTTCCGCACGAGCATGGGGCAGAAGGAGGGCGGTCGGCAGGGCGCAGGCGCACAGGAAAAGCGTCATTGCTTGTTTCATGGCGGGGTCAATCAGGGAGTGGAACGGGATGGCTGGGCGGGATTCAGGAATTCCACGCGGGTGATGTTTTTCAGCGGCAGGGAAATCTGTCCGAGCTGCGGATGCCGCAGGATGATATTCAGGGAATCCATGCTCAGAATATCTCCGTGCAGGCGGGAACCGTCCTTCATCTGGAGGCTGTGGCGGGCTGGGGGGCGGGAGTCGTCTTTCCTGTTCTGTTCCGCAAAAAAGACGGTATCCAGGTACTTGGACGGGATGGAAAAATCACGGGGAATGCCCGGATAATCCTTGTCCGTGGAAAGCGTCAGCGTTCCGGTTTTGCTGTCGTAACCGCTGACGGAACCCGGAATGGCGTCTTCTTCCTTTGTCAGGACAAGGTCTGTCTCTGCATTCCCGTTTTTGGCCACGGATTTGGCGCTCAGGGTGATGGAGGAAAGGGTCAGTTTGCTGATGGTCAGGGACACGTGCCCTTCCATCTGGAGGCCGAAGGCGTCTCCCTGTAATGGCTGTTCCGGCGGGCTGGGGTCTGTTATCAGTCTGGGCGGCAGATCTCCTATCAACAGCTCGTAAACCTGCTTGTTTCCACCCTGGTGGGAGGCTGTCAATTGAATATCCACGCCCTCCGTCAGAATGGGGGCCGGAATGGCCGTTTCCCCCAGCACGAGGATGCCGGACTTCTGTTCCCGGAGCAGGGTGCATTTTCCGGGCGAGATGCTGAGCATGAGCCTGTTCAGGTTGCTGCCGGAATTGGACCGGAAAGGAATATTTTCATTCCCCCCGAAACAGAAGACAATGCCGGAGCGGTCATTATTGCCGTTCATGGTGATGGTGGTGCGAAAGGTAAAGGAGGAAGGATCCAGGCCGATATTCTTGTACAGGGGTATCCAGGTGGGGTAATCATTGTTGCCCAGCCGGTACTGGTACTTGTCTCCCTGGATTTTCGGCTTCAGGGCATTCATCAGTTTTCTCCCCGCCTGGGTGCGGTAGTCTTCCTCCCGGTTGCCGGAATAAACCCAGCTGTTGTCAAAAATCAGCGGTTCCTGCCAGAAGCCCTTTTCCTGCAGCGTATTCAGCCGGAACCCGGCCACCTGGCTGCGGGGAACGGAACGTTCATGGCCCAGTATGTCCCGGTACTGCACTTTGTCCTGTGTGATGGAAATGATATTGCACGGGATGATGTCCCTGTGCCCCGCAGCCATGAAAATTTTGTCCCGGGCGCGAAGATCCGGAGAGGCGGTTCCCGTAAAGTAGAGAGCGCGGATTCCCGATGGGAGAATGACGGCGTTCTGGCGCATGGCCGGGTGCTTGATGACGATGCCCTGTTTTCCGTAAGAAATGATTTCCCCGCGGAGGCGGTAATTGTTATCCGTAACCACGTCGATGACGGAATTGGCCCAGGCGGTCAGCAGGCAGGCCGGGGCCAGCATCAGGGAAAGGCGGATTCTATTGTTCATAGATGGGTAGAAATCTGTAATTAAGCGCGAGGGAGAGCAGGGCGGCGGAAGTGGAATATGCCGCGGAATGATCGGAAAGCCAGGACCCGTTGGGCGCCTGGGAGGCTCCCAGATAGCGCATATTTTTGTAATTCCATTCCTTCCACACTTCCTGGTCCGCATGGAACAGGGCCTGTGACATGTAATATTCAAAATAAAACGGATAAGTGGAATCCCGGTAGTTCAGGTGCTTTTTCAGGTAGGCCAGGGAATCCTTGAAGGTCGGGTCCGTTTTAAGGCGCGCCAGGGACAGCGTCAGGGAACCGATGGCCGTGAGGGTGACGCCTGTCTCTTATACACATCTCCGAGCCCACGAGACACTCGCTAATCTCGT
>ENA-UAPJ01000113-UAPJ01000113.1-human-gut-metagenome-genome-assembly--contig:-NODE-113-length-51396-cov-10.596677_pt1 | contig 51396 bp, 43 predicted proteins | sample MGYA00243479_ERZ654575 | MGnify/ENA primary metagenome ERZ654575 (study PRJEB26926, sample SAMN06164839) | human gut metagenome | biome: ENVO:00009003; feature: ENVO:2100002; material: ENVO:00002003... | reverse complement strand
TAGAGAGATAATATAATATTCATCAAATTAAATTAAGTAAAGAAATAAGTATTATGAGTACAGAAAAAGTTAAATGCCTTATCATCGGCTCAGGTCCTGCCGGCTATACCGCAGCCATTTATACAGGACGCGCTAACATCGCTCCGGTCTTATATGAAGGCTTACAGCCCGGAGGCCAGTTGACCATCACTACCGAGGTGGAGAATTTCCCCGGATATCCCGAAGGTATCAGCGGTACCCAGCTAATGGAGGATTTGCGCAAACAAGCAGAACGTTTTGGCGCGGATATCCGCAATGGTATTGCAACTTCCGCCGACCTGAGCAAACGTCCTTACCGCATCACCATTGATGACGAAAAAGTGATTGAGGCAGAAACTGTAATTATATCCACAGGTGCCACCGCCAAATATCTAGGTCTGGAAGACGAACAAAAATATGCCGGAATGGGTGTAAGTGCCTGCGCCACCTGCGACGGTTTCTTCTATCGCAAGAAAACTGTAGCTGTAGTAGGTGGCGGTGACACTGCTTGTGAGGAGGCTGTCTATCTGGCAGGACTGGCCAAACAGGTTTACCTGATTGTACGTAAACCGTTCTTACGCGCATCCAAGATTATGCAAGCACGTGTTATGAACCATCCTAACATCAAGGTACTGTTCGAACACAACGCTGTCGGCTTATACGGAGAGAATGGCGTAGAAGGCGTTCATTTGGTAAAGCGTCAGGGTGAATGCAACGAAGAATGTTATGACTTGCCCATCGACGGATTCTTTCTGGCTATCGGCCATAAGCCCAATTCAGACATTTTCAAGGATTATTTAGACACAGACGAAGTAGGCTACATTATTACAGAAGCAGGTACTCCGCGTACGAAAGTCCCCGGTGTGTTCGCTGCCGGCGATGTGGCCGACCCGCATTATCGACAGGCTATCACTGCTGCTGGGAGTGGCTGCAAAGCTGCCATAGAAGCAGAAAGATACCTATCTGCCAATGACTTATTATAATAAAATAAACTAACCCCACAACAAACACTATGACACATTTTCTAAGGAAGATGGCAGCTGCCTGGATTATTCTAGGCAGCGTGTCGGTGGGCTTTGCACAACAGCAAACGCCTCCCATCCCTACGGACCCTAACGTCCGCATCGGTAAATTGGACAACGGATTAACTTATTACATCCGTCACAACGAACTCCCCGAAAAAAGAGCCGATTTCTACATCGCTCAAAAAGTAGGTTCCATTTTGGAAGAAGACAACCAGCGAGGCTTGGCACACTTCTTAGAACACATGTGCTTTAACGGAACTAAAAATTTCCCGGACAAAACCCTCATCCAATATCTGGAAAGCATAGGGGTGAAATTCGGTGAAAACCTGAATGCTTACACTAGCATAGATGAAACAGTATACAATATTTCCAATGTTCCCGTGATACGTGACGGCGTTGTAGATTCTTGTTTGCTAATTTTGCATGACTGGGCCGATGACCTGACACTAGACCCTAAGGAAATAGACAGCGAACGCGGTGTGATTCATGAAGAATGGCGTACTAGCACAAACGCTATGATGCGTATGTACGAAAAAGCCCTCCCTACCCTTTATCCGGGAAGTAAATATGCCTATAGGCTTCCTATCGGCATAATGGAAGTAGTAGACAATTTCCCTTATCAGGCATTACGCGATTATTATGAAAAATGGTATCGTCCGGACCAACAGGGTATTGTCGTAGTAGGCGATATAGATGTAGACAAGATTGAGGCAAAGATAAAGAAGATATTCTCTCCTATTAAAATGCCAGAAACCCCAGCAGAACGAGAATACTTCCAAGTTCCCGACAATAAGGAAACTATTGTAGCAATAGAAACGGATAAAGAACAGGCAAACCCAGTAGCTTATTTATGCTACAAACATGAAGCAATTCCTAATGAACAAAAGGGAAACATGGATTATCTGGTAGTGAACTACATGAAATCCATGATAGAAAATATGTTGAACGCCCGTCTGAACGAACTGACCCAAACAGCCAATCCTCCTTTCATCTTCGCTCAAGTCAGCGACCAAGAATTTCTGATTTCCAAAACAAAAGATGCCTTTACAGGAATAGTAGCAAGCAAGGAAGACGGAATTGACAGTGCAATAACCGCCATTGTACGTGAAATTGAACGGGCCCACAAATTTGGTTTCACCGCGTCCGAATATGCCCGCGCCAAAGCGGACTATCTGCGTATGCTGGAATCTGCATACAACGAACGCAATAAAGTGAAAAACGGTGCATACGTGGATGAATATGTACGCCACTTCATTGACAACGAACCAATTCCAGGTATTGAAAATGAATACGCCATTATGAATCAGATCGTCCCCAACCTGTCTGTGGAAATGGTAAACAGTCTGATTCCAGCCTTGGTTACCGACAGCAATCTGGTAGTAAACGTATTCTTCCCTGAAAAGGAAGGATTGAAAGTTCCATCCAAGAAAGAAGTTTTGGCTGCTATCAATAAGGTAAAAGCTGAAACACTGACTGCTTATGAAGACAAAGTTTCTGATGAACCTTTGATTCCTGAAAAGCCCCAAGGCGGAAAGATTACAAAACAGGAAAATGGTCCGTTCGGTTCTACTATCTTGACTCTGTCCAATGGAGTACGCGTTATCTTAAAGCAAACCGACTTCAAAGCGGATGAAATCAGAATGAGAGCTTTCAGTCCGGGTGGCAGTTCCTTGTTCCCGAATGATGAAATTATCAATATCAATGTCATGAATGATGTGGCAAGTATCGGCGGCTTGGGTAACTTCAGCAATGTTGATCTAGAGAAAGTATTGGCAGGTAAAAAAGCTAGTGTAAGTGCTTCCGTCAGTGGTAATACAGAAGGGCTGAGCGGAAGCTGCTCACCCAAAGATTTTGAGACCTTGATGCAATTAGTCTATTTGTCATTCACGGCTCCACGAATGGATAACGATGCATTTACTTCATTCAAGAACCGTCTACAAGCATCTTTGGCAAATCAAGAGGCCAACCCAATGACTGCCTTACAGGATACATTACAAAAAGCCCTCTATATGGGACATCCGCGTACTATCCGTATGAAAGCCGACATGGTGGACAAGATTGACTATGCCAGAATTATGGAGATGTACAAAGACCGTTTCAAAGATGCCAGCGACTTTACTTTCATCTTTGTAGGAAATATCAAACCAGAAGAAACGGAACCACTGATTGCGACTTATTTAGGCGCTCTGCCTTCCGTCAATCGCAAAGAAACCTTCCGTGACAACCACATTGATATGCGCCAAGGTGACTATAAGAACATTTTCAACAAGAAATTGGAAACTCCTAAAGCCACCGTATTGGTAATCAACAACGGGCAATGCGCATACACATTGAAAAACCAAATCATGATGAGTATGCTTTCACAGATACTGAATATCATGTATACTGAAAGCGTACGCGAAAAAGAAGGTGGGACATACGGTGTAAGTGCATTCGGCAGTCTGACCAAATATCCAAAAGAGAAAGCGGTTCTGCAAATCTATTTCGATACAGATCCTGCCAAACGCGCCAAAATGACGGATATCATTTTGAATGAACTGAACCAATTTGCCAACGAGGGTCCGTCCACCGAAAACTTGAACAAGGTAAAAGAATTCATGCTGAAGAAATACAAGGAAAATGCCAAAGAAAACAGTTATTGGGTAAATATGCTGGATGAATATTTCTGGGAAGGAACAGATATGAACACCGGCTACGCAGACATAGTAAACAGCATTACCGCTAAAGATCTGCAAGAATTTACCAAAGCCTTGTTGGAGCAGAATAACCGTATAGAAGTAAGCATGACTTCGGAAGAAACAAAATAATCCCATCCAAGCCTATGCTTCTATCTATTATAAGACAGAATCAAAAACTTGCAGCCAAGCGGAATCCTGCATTCGACAGGAACCGCTTTGCCAAGTTTTTAATTTACTTTATGGTCGCATTTTGGGCAGCATACCTCATCTTTATCGGGGTCATGCTGTCCTTCGCTTTTGAAGATATCTTTCCCAGCATGGAACCTTACCATATCATGAACCAAGGATTGATTTATCTTCTGATACTTGATTTTTTGCTACGCTTCATGCTGCAACCGGCCATGTCGCAAGAAATCAAGCCCTATCTGCTTATGCCAATAAAAAAGAATAAGCTGGTGGATACCCTGTTACTACAATCCGGAATCAGCAGTTACAACTTCTTCTGGTTTTTCCTGATCGTACCTTTTGCCCTGCTTACGATTATCCGTTTCTATGAATTCACGGGCATCCTATGCTATCTGTGCGGCATTTGGCTTCTGATGGCTATGAACAGTTATTGGTATTTGATATGCAAAACTTTACTGAATGAGAAATTGCTTTATATACTTCTCCCGATCGGAGTATACGGATTATTAGCGGGAACTGAATTTATTCCCGAAGGAAATCCGGTTTCCACGTTCATGATGAATCTAGGAGAAGGATTTATAGAAGGAAACATACTCGCCTTTCTAGGTGTCATAGCAGCCATATTGTTGCTTCTGCTAGTAAATCGCAAGCTACAGCTACACTTCATCTATAATGAAATAGCTAAAGTGGAAGACACCAAGATGAAGCATGTATCCGAATATAAATTCCTGGACCGCTATGGTGACGTAGGTGAATATCTACGTCTGGAACTAAAACTGTGTTTCCGTAACAAAACCGTAAAGACACAATTCCGCATGGGATTTATCATCATGCTTGCTTTTTCGGCACTGATTGCCTTCACGGATGTGTATGACGGAACAGGAATGATAAATTTTATCTGCATATACAATTTTGCCATTTTAAGTATCATGACCCTGGGGCAAGTGATGTCTTTTGAGGGCAACTATCTAGACGGTCTTATGAGCCGTAAGGAATCTATCTATAACTTGCTTCGTGCCAAGTATTACCTGAACTGCATCATCGTGTTCATCCCTTTCCTGATTATGATGATCCCTGTAGCTAAAGGCAAGATACCCTTCCTCATGGCTCTATCCTATATGCTGTTTACAGCAGGATTCGTATTCGCTATGATGCTGCAACTGGCTGTGTACAATAAAAAGACACTCCCGTTAAACGCCAATGTCATGCGAAGCAATCGGGGAAGTTCCTTATTCCAGACCATTATCATCTCATGTGCTTTTTTCCTGCCCTTGATTATCAACAAAGCTCTGACGGCTTTCTTTGAACAGGATACAGCCTGCATCATCATGATGATTATAGGGTTGTTACTGATTGCAACCCACAATATTTGGATAAAAAATATCTATAACCGTTTCATGAAGCGCCGTTATGAGAATATGGAAGGCTTCCGTGACTCACGTTAAAACGAATTGCGTATGAATATCATAATAAACCAATTACAAAAGAACTTTGGCCCGAAAGTGGCTGTAGACATAGAAAATTATTCCATTCAAAGCGGTGACATGTTGGGACTGGTGGGCAATAACGGAGCAGGAAAAACGACCCTGTTCCGCCTGATGCTGGACTTGCTGAAAGCCGACGGAGGCAGTGTACATATCGAAAACATCGATGTGAGCCGGAGTGAGGAATGGAAAAATATAACGGGAGCTTTCATTGACGAAGGTTTCCTGATAGATTATCTTACCCCCGAAGAATATTTCTACTTTGTAGGAAAAATGTACGGGCTAACAAAAGAAGAAGTAGATAAACGTGTCGCTAGGTTTGAACGTTTTATGAATGGCGAAGTCATCGGACAAAAAAAACTGATTCGTAACTATTCGGCAGGCAACAAACAGAAAATAGGTATCATTTCGGCTATGCTGCACCAACCGCAGGTACTGATTCTAGATGAACCGTTCAACTTTCTGGACCCTAGTTCGCAGTCCATTATCAAGCATTTACTGAAAGCTTATAATGAAGAAACCGGAGCCACCATACTGGTATCCAGCCATAATCTGAACCACACAGTAGATATATGCCCACGCATCGCTCTGTTGGAAAACGGAAAGATTATCCGAGATATTGACAATAAAGGGAATTCCGCCGAAAAGGAATTAGAGGACTATTTTAATGTAACAGAATGAAAAAACTACTATCCCATTTGCTGGTATTAGGTACACTGGCCATGTTGTTGGCTTCATGCGGTACCTCTGCCCCACGTTATAACTACAAGGAACTGGCGCGTGCCTCCATCCGTCTGAATATGGATATTGACATGAAAGACAATCACCAACTGTACGTAGAATCAGCAGCATGGCTGGGAGTCCCCTACCGTGGCGGTGGTAACAGCAAACGGGGAGTGGACTGTTCCGGACTGACTTCACATTTATATAAAAAGGTATACCACAAAAAGCTGAAACGTAACTCAGATGACCAACGTACCCAAGATTGCCATAAAGTAAGTAAGAGAAACTTGCGCGAAGGAGATTTGGTATTCTTCCATAACGGTAGAAAAAAACGGATTGCCAGTCATGTAGGTATTTATTTGAAAGATAATAAGTTTATCCATGCCAGTACCAGCCGGGGAGTCATAATCAGCAGCCTGAATGAAGATTATTATCGTAAACACTGGTTAAGTGGAGGCCGTCCTTGACAAGATCCTTCCGGGCAATATATTCATTACATTAAAATGAGTTTAATTTGAAAGAATGAAATACACAACATACCTTTTTGATTTTGATTACACACTAGCCGATTCTTCACGCGGCATCGTTATCTGTTTTCGTAATGTACTGGAACGCCATGGGCATACGGGCATCAGTGATGAAGCCATAAAACGCACCATTGGAAAAACACTGGAAGATTCATTCAGTCTTTTGAGCGGAATCACTGCTCCCGAAACATTAGCCGAATATAAAAAAGAATATGTAAAGGAAGCAGATACATACATGACTGTCAACACTTTCTTTTTTCCTGAAACGGTTACCGTACTGAAAACACTGAAAAGTCAAGGCGCCCAAATAGGTATCATTTCCACTAAATTCCGTTTTCGTATCCGCGAAATGGTAGACCAACATTTTCCGAAAGATTTTTTTGACATTATTATCGGAGGAGAGGATGTAAAGCAAGCCAAGCCAGATCCTCAAGGTATAAAAAAAGCACTACGCCGACTGCATCGCCAGAAAAACGAAACACTCTACATCGGTGACAGCACAGTGGACGCTGAAACCGCCCAAGCAGCCAAAGTAGACTTTGTAGGTGTACTCAATGGCATGACAACCCGTGAAGAACTGATTGTATACCCACATCGGCAGATATTAGACAATCTTTCGTTACTTCCATTAATTCATAAATTCACCCCTTACGAACCAGACAAACATTTTCCGGAAAAGTTCTTTTATTCTTCCTATTTTCCTCAAAAGATAGTAGCCTTCTACAAACTGTTCCATCAAAAACAAATAAGAGGAAAACATGAAATAAAAGAGAATCCGACATGTTGCGTCTGTAAGAACTGCGGAAACACATTTCAAGGGAATTATTGTCCCCATTGCGGACAAAACCACCACACACCACGTTTTACCATACGAAATGCCTTTCAGAATATTTTGAGCGGATTCTTTAACATAGACAATGGTTTCAGCCGTAACCTGATAGAACTACTCTACCGACCAGGATACATGATACGGGATTATCTGAGGGGGAAACGTGTACATTACTATAAACCATTTCAAACCTTGTTCGTTCTAGCTGCTCTATATATCATGGGTGTACAGCTCATTGACCCGACAGCGATAAAACTATCGGAAAAGGAAATGGAAGAAGAGCCTACTATCGCCAGCCTGATGGATGACATCAAATATCAACAGGAACAGACATCAGACAGTTGTACCAAATATTATTTAGGACAAAGTATTACTTATGCAGACAGTGCACGGTGGGCTCAAACCCACAGTTTATCAGAATCAATACAAGCACAAATCGATGCAAAATTCAGCAATCAAGACCAAGATGAGCTAAAAAAAGAAATAAGCAAACAAATAAAAAAGGAGCTTAAACAAAAAATAAAAGCAAAAAATGGAGAGATTGATGACTGGAGAGGCCTGATGAAAGAAATTGGTACGACTTTGGCAAAACAAGATAGCTTGCGGATAGCCACTTTAGGAAGAGAAGCCAACAAACAAGACTCAACCATATCGGAAATAAGAAAAAACATATTGGCAAACATGGCCCAACAAGATAATCCCTATGAAGATCAAGATATCTGGAATGATTTGAGCGAAGCCGGAAGTGAAATAAAAAATGTTTTCAACGAAATGACAAACAATTATTTTACAGAAAATAGTTTTCTCTCTGCAGTCGGTAATCTGATGAAAAGTTGGATACATGGCAACAAAGCCTTCAGCATCCTTGCTTTGCTCCCCCTTTTCACAATAAGCACCCGATTAAGCTTCTGCCGGACCTCTATCGGACGTCGACTAAACCTGACAGAAAACTTTTTTGCACAAGTTTATATCGCTTGCCAAATCTTATGGATTTCTTTACTGATCCTGCCATTTACCGGGACAGCACACTTGAATGATATTTTTGATTTAAGTTACAAAGCAATCTTTATATTATTTGTCTGGGATTACCGCCAACTGTTTGGACTTTCCTGGTGGAAAAGTTTCTGCCGTACAATAATCATGTTTTGGTATTGCTTTTTGGGACTGTTGCTAGTCTGTTCTATCATTATAGGCATCATCGTATTGATAGCCTATATTATACAATGGGGTAAATAAAAGTACAATCACACAAACCTTATTTATACAATCGCACATCCACAAAATGCAATATGAATAAAAACATTGAGTACAAGAAAAAAGAAGATGATTTTTCTTTGCAGATATAAATAAATATAGTAATTTTGTGCCCGATTTAGTCCGATGAGGTAGAAAAAGCGAAGGCAGTGATGCATTCCACCTTACGGAGAAAACCGTTTAATATTATAAAAAGATGTACGTAATTGTAGAAATTAACGGTCAGCAGTTCAAAGCTGAAGAAGGTAAAAAACTGTTTGTACACCACATTCAGAACGCAGAAAACGGCGCAACTGTTGAATTTGAAAAAGTATTGTTGGTAGACAACAATGGAACAGTAACTGTAGGTGCTCCTACTGTAGAAGGTGCCAAGGTAGTTTGTGAAGTAGTATCTCCGCTAGTAAAAGGCGATAAAGTACTTGTATTTCACAAGAAGAGAAGAAAAGGTTATAGAAAACTGAATGGTCACCGCCAGCAGTTTACAGAGTTAACTATTAAACAAGTTATTGCTTAATCATTTAAAATTTAAGAAGAAATGGCACATAAAAAAGGTGTAGGTAGTTCTAAGAACGGCCGTGAATCAGCAAGTAAGAGATTAGGCGTTAAGATATTTGGTGGACAGGCTTGTAAAGCAGGTAACATCATTGTTCGTCAGAGAGGTACAGAATTCCATCCGGGTGAAAACATCGGTATGGGACGTGACCATACTCTTTTCGCTTTAGTAGATGGTACAGTATGTTTCAAAGTAGGTCGCGATGACAGAAGATCTGTTTCTGTTGTTCCTGCTGTAGAAGCATAATCAGTTACAAAATAAAAAAAATTGAAAGACTCTTCAAAGAATGAAGAGTCTTTTCTTTTAGAATGTCCTGAACACTAAAACCTTACCTTCGGTCCGGATTATAAAATGCTTGGCCAATGCCTCATTCAAAGTCCCTTGCCACCAATTGGTAAACACAGATAAAGGATAAGCCAACCCTTCGGCAAATAAAACCGTACTATTCATATTAAAAATAGAAATCTGCTGACCGATATAAGATTCGAACATACTGTCCTTCTTTATGGGAACAAAGATACCGTAATCTGTCATCATATTAACCTCCGCCTTCTCCATATAATCTGCCAACAAACTGACATTCCCTATTGTATGATCTTCTCTTTTCCCTGTAGCCCCCATGATAGTAATACGCTTCCTCTCCTGTGATAAGCAGAAGCGGAATGCCTTACTCAAATCATTTGTTTCCTGCTCTGTCTCACTATGAATCAACGAAGCATATCGCTCTTTAATACCCGGCAATAAAGAATCACCATCGCCAACAATGGCTTCCGGCATTCTACCTGAACGAATATAAGTATTTGCTGCCCCGTCACAACAAACTACATAAGGACACTGCCTCAACCATTCCAACGCCAACGGATGGGAAGGAAAATCACCATCAGCCAGAATAATTGTTTCCGGCACATCACATCCTATCGGCAATTTATACTCTTTCATAAGATAAATTCATTAATTGTTTCCACTTCAAATAACCGAAAAAAGCGATTACCGTATAAAGTCCATATAAAAAAGAAGTGAAATATAAATCTTTGTAAATATAGATACCACAAGAAACAATATCAACAACCAGCCATACCAACCATTGTTCCACATATTTATGTGCAAGCATCCACATGGCAATAATACTAAGTGAAGTTGTTAAACTATCCCACCAGGGCACTGTGCTATCCGTATAAGTTTTGAGAATAATCCCTATCAGCACAAACACCACAAGCAGCACAACAAACATAGGCAGCAGCAACTTAGACGGTGTGCCAGATACAGGCTTCTCCCCTTTATCCGGCGTATGGCGCAACCACATCCCCCAACCATAAATTCCAGCCAACAAATAATAGATGCTGATAGCAGAATCGGCATACAGACCTACTTGATAATAAATAACTATATAAATGGCAGGCATAATAACACTGACCGGCCACAACCAAATGCTCGCCTTATATTCAAACCATAAATAAAGCAGACCGATTAAAGTGCCCGCTATCTCAAGATAATTCATCCTTCTTACTTTTCATTTTCTAATCTGGATACAAAAGTAACGAATAACTCATACACCTTACCATTTTTTTATCTATCTTTGTCCATTAATTCAAGAAATATCAAAAAGACTGAAAAGATATGCTTACCATTAAACAAATTACAGACAACACGGAAGAGGTAATCCGCGGACTGGAAAAGAAGCACTTTAAAGATGCAAAAGCAACGATAGAACAAGTGCTTGCATTCAATGACAAACGACGTAGCACACAGAATCAATTAGATAAAAACCTGGCAGAAGTGAACTCGCTCTCCAAATCTATCGGGCAACTGATGAAAGAAGGAAAGAAAGAAGATGCTGAAACCGCTAAAACACGTGTAGCCGAAATCAAAGAAACCAGCAAAGCTTTACAAGCAGAAATGGACAAAGCACAGGAAGACATGACCAACCTGCTTTACACCATTCCTAATGTTCCTTACGACAGTGTGCCCGAAGGTGTAAGCGCTGAAGACAATGTGGTGGAAAAAATGGGCGGTATGGAAACCGAACTCCCCAAGAATGCACTTCCTCATTGGGAACTTGCCAAAAAATACGACTTGATAGATTTTGACCTAGGCGTGAAAATCACAGGGGCAGGTTTTCCTGTATATAAAGGTAAAGGAGCACGTCTTCAACGCGCATTAATCAATTTCTTCCTGGATGAAGCCCGCGCTTCCGGTTACGAAGAAATCATGCCACCGACGGTAGTAAACACTGCATCAGGTTACGGAACAGGACAACTTCCCGACAAAGAAGGACAAATGTATCATTGCGAAGTAGATGATTTGTACTTAATTCCAACTGCAGAAGTTCCTGTAACCAATATTTATCGTGACGTGATTTTGGACGAAAAACAATTGCCTATCAAGAATTGTGCATACACTCAATGTTTCCGTCGTGAAGCCGGATCTTACGGCAAAGACGTACGTGGCTTGAACCGTTTGCACGAATTCTCAAAAGTAGAACTGGTACGCATTGACAAACCCGAACATTCCAAACAGTCACATCAGGAAATGTTGGACCATGTAGAAGGTCTATTGAAGAAATTAGAGCTCCCCTATCGCATTCTCCGCCTTTGTGGTGGTGATATGAGTTTTACAGCTGCACTTTGCTTTGACTTTGAGGTTTACTCGGAAGCACAACAACGTTGGCTGGAAGTAAGTTCTGTATCCAATTTCGATACGTATCAGGCTAATCGCCTGAAATGCCGTTACCGTTCTGCCGAAAAGAAAACAGAATTATGCCATACTTTGAACGGTTCCGCACTAGCTTTGCCGCGTATTGTTGCAGCCTTATTAGAAAATAACCAGACTCCGGAAGGTATCCGCATCCCTAAAGCATTAGTTCCTTATTGCGGATTCGAGATGATTGACTAATAACAGCTAATTACATATATTGAATGTCATTCTGAGTATTGTTCAGAATCCGATCTTTCCCGACAGATTCTGTCTTGTATGCAGAATGACATTCTTTTTTATTATTTCAACCTGATTACTAACCATTTAACCTATTATTATGAATACTTCACAGAAAAATTTCATGGTACCTCTTGCCTTTGTAGGCATGATGTTTTTTGCAATTGGTTTTGCATTGGGCATTAACTCTTTCCTGATGCCGGTATTAGAACGGTCAATGGAAATGTCGGCTTCAGAATCCAATCTTCTGCTTGCCGCCACGTTTGTTCCATTCCTAATTTTTGGCATACCGGCCACCAAATGTATTGAAGCCATCGGTTACAAAAAAACAATGGCTCTTTCATTCATCATTTTCGCTATCGCTTTTGGACTATTCATCCAAGCAGCTGCTACAGAATCTATTGTATGGTTTCTTTTCGCCTCATTCATCTGTGGTGCCGCCAATGCAGTACTCCAAGCTTCAGTAAATCCATATGTAACTATTCTTGGACCTATAGAGTCTGCCGCAAAACGTATTTCCATCATGGGTATTTGCAACAAACTGGCTTGGCCTGCTACTACTCTTTTTATTACCTTAGTAATCGGCAAAACCATAGACCAAATTAAAATGGAGGATTTGTTCCAGCCATTTGGTATCATTATCGGTATTTTCGTTGTATTAGGCATTATCGCCTTAATGGCTCCGTTGCCTGAAGTAAAAGCTGCCGGAGAGGATGCCACCACAGATGCGGAAGAAGCGGTTGCCTGTCCTTATGCAGAAGGTAAAACTTCTATCATGCAATTTCCTCACTTGCTATTAGGAGTAATTGCTCTTTTCCTTTATGTAGGTGTGGAAACCATAGCCTTGGCAACTGCAACCGGATATGCCAAAGCATTGGAGCTGCCGGGTGACAATTACGGATTTATCCCTTCCATCGGTATGGTAGTAGGATACATTTGCGGCGCAACCTTAATCCCTAAATATCTGAGCCAGGCTACCGCAATGAAAATATGTGCCATCATAGCCATCATTGGTTCTGCACTAGTAGCGACCATGCCGGCTGAAATTTCAGTCTACTGCATATTCTTTATGGCATTAGGATGCTCATTAATGTGGCCCGCATTATGGCCTCTCGCAATGGCGGATCTCGGCAAATTCACCAAAGCCGGCTCTTCATTGCTAACCATGGCCATTGCCGGTGGAGCGGTTATGCCATGGGTGCGCGGTGTAGTTCAAGATGCAACTAGTTTCCAGACCTCCTATTGGATCTGTGTTCCCTGTTTCCTTTTCATTCTATATTATGGAATGATAGGATATAAAATCAGAACAAAGAAATAATCCTTTTTTCACATTAAAAACGAACTGCCGGCAAAATCAAAAACAGATTTATCATGATAGGCTCCAGCCGCCCCTCACAAAAGGGCGGCTTTTCTTTTGTCTTTAAAAAATATAATCCTACCTTTGCATAAATTATCAATTTGACAATCAACTCAGAAAAATAACTAACTTACAGTATAGCAAAATGAATAAGATTATTTCAAAAGAACATTTCTCGGAAAAGGTCTTTAAATTGGTTATAGAAGCACCTCTGATTGCTAAGTCGCGTAAGGCCGGACATTTCGTAATTGTTCGTGTCGGTGAAAAAGGAGAACGTATGCCACTTACTATCGCCGGTGCCGATCCCGTAAAAGGTACCATCACACTAGTAGTACAGGAAGTTGGTCTTTCTTCTACACGACTTTGTGAATTGAACGAAGGAGATTATATTACAGATGTTGTTGGTCCGCTGGGTAAAGCCACCCACATTGAAAATTTCGGAACTGTAGTCTGTGCCGGAGGAGGAGTAGGCGTTGCTCCGATGCTTCCTATCGTACAGGCTTTGAAAGCTGCCGGCAACCGTGTAATTACCGTATTGGCCGGACGTACCAAAGAATTAATTATCCTTGAGAAAGAAATGCGTGAAAGTTCTGATGAAGTAATCATTATGACAGACGACGGCTCATACGGGCATAAAGGATTAGTGACTGAAGGTGTGGAGGAAGTAATCAAACGTGAAACAGTAAACAAATGTTTCGCCATCGGTCCTGCCATCATGATGAAATTCGTTTGCCTGCTGACTAAAAAATATGAAATTCCCACAGACGTTTCTCTGAACACCATTATGGTGGATGGAACCGGCATGTGTGGTGCCTGCCGTATCACTGTAGGAGGCAAAACACGTTTTGTTTGTGTTGACGGTCCGGAATTCGACGGCCATCAAGTAGATTTTGACGAAATGCTGAAACGCATGGGAGCTTTCAAAGATATTGAAAAAGAAGAAATTCACAAACTAGACACCGAAAAGCCGATGACTTGTGAAGCGACTAAAGAACTGGACGGCCGGGATGCCGAATGGCGTGCAAGCTTACGTAAAGCCATGAAGCCTAAAGAACGAATGGCTATCCCTCGTGTAAAAATGAACGAATTGGATGCAGAATACCGTTCACATAGCCGTAAGGAAGAAGTCAATCTAGGCTTGAGCGAAGAGCAAGCTGTAACGGAAGCAAAACGTTGTTTGGACTGCCCCAACCCTACTTGTATGAGCGGATGCCCCGTAGGAATCAATATCCCGAGATTCATCAAAAATATCGAACGCGGTGAATTCCTTGAAGCTGCCAAAACTTTAAAAGAAACCAGTGCATTACCTGCTGTCTGCGGGCGTGTATGTCCTCAAGAAAAACAGTGTGAATCACAATGCACTCATCTGAAAGCCGGACACGAAGCCGTTGCCATAGGCTATTTGGAACGTTTTGCTGCTGATTACGAACGTGAAAGCGGTCAAATATCCGTACCGGAAGTAGCGGAAAAGAACAATATAAAAGTAGCTGTTATCGGTTCAGGTCCTGCCGGACTCTCATTTGCCGGAGATATGGCTAAACAGGGATACGATGTCACTGTATTCGAAGCTTTACATGAAATAGGGGGCGTATTAAAATATGGTATCCCCGAATTCCGCCTACCAAATAAGATTGTAGATGTAGAAATTGACAATTTATCCAAGATGGGTGTCAAATTCATGAAGGACTGCATCGTAGGAAAGACAATCAGTGTGGAAGACTTGGAAGCAGAAGATTTCAAAGGTATATTTGTAGCATCAGGTGCCGGGCTCCCCAACTTCATGAATATCCCGGGTGAAAATTCTATCAATATCATGTCTTCCAACGAATATCTGACCCGTGTAAATCTAATGGATGCAGCCAGCGAGGATTCGGATACTCCTGTAACATTCGGCAAACGCGTAGCAGTAATCGGCGGTGGTAACACAGCTATGGACTCTGTCCGCACAGCACGCCGCTTAGGAGCAGAACGCGCAATGATTATTTATCGCCGTTCGGAAGAAGAAATGCCTGCCCGTCTGGAGGAAGTGAAACATGCTAAAGAAGAAGGTGTGGAATTCCTGACTCTGCATAACCCCATAGAATATATTGCCGATGAAAAGGGGCGTGTGAAACAAGTCGTTTTACAGAAAATGGAATTAGGCGAACCAGATGCTTCCGGCCGTCGCAGTCCGATAGCTATTCCAGGAGCAACAGAAACCATTGACATCGATATGGCAATAGTCAGCGTAGGCGTCTCCCCTAACCCGATTGTTCCCAGTTCCATCCCGGGATTGGAATTGGGACGCAAAGGAACAATTGCCGTAAATGAAAATATGCAATCGTCAATCCCGACTATTTATGCCGGTGGCGATATTGTGCGTGGTGGAGCTACAGTTATCCTTGCAATGGGTGACGGACGTAAAGCAGCTGCTTCCATGCATGCACAACTCTCCTCCAAATAAATATTATCATTTTCACTAATTTAGCCCGTTATTAAAAATTAACGGGCTATTTTTATTCTATACCGAAAATAAATCACACAGATAGAATGGACCCCATAAATCCATATAGACCTATATCGCCTATCTGACCAATGTACTGACATCAATTGAAATACATACCATGAATATGAACTCTGTCACTATATCTGGAGATAAAATACAAAACTTTATTACCAAATATTGAGGTAACTATCTAAATGTCTATATGAAGTGTGCTCCATAACAACAAAAGAGGTGTAAACGAATCCTTTTATTAACCAAATAAAATTTAAAATATTCACATTATAAACAATTAATAACTCAAATTTAACCAGCATTAAACTCACTCCAGATTACTTTTGTTACCAATTATAATCATAAAGAAAAAACGAATGACCCAGAGGGTAAATTTTAGCATATTATTCTGCACTATCAGTATACTGACAGCACAAGCACAATGGAACAAACAGGACTCGATTCGTTTACAGGAGCTATTGAATGGAGATGGAGAACTAAAAATTAACACAGAAGCCGTAAAGTCTATCCATTTCGACTTTAAATCGGACAAAGACAATATAAAAGGTACTCCATTCATGTCCGAAGACAAACCGTGGATGAAGTTTCTGAAAGACTTGCCTAAAAACTTCGGCGACACAACCAAATGGGTACGCCCTAACTTTGTGCGTCTTACTCCCTACACTCCTTACACCACATGGCATGAAGATCCGGTTAATGATCCCATTTTCTTGAAAAGAAAAGACTCTCTGACAATGTCATGGAAACTAAATATCAAACTGATTCCCGGTTTGCGAAACGGGTATGTAATATTACCTGCCGGCATGGATCAAACGGTAACTCCCAGTAATAACCCATTAATAGGAGGACTGGATGCCGACAATTTTCTGTATGAATCTTTAACCAAACGAGGACGTGCCATCCGACGTAATCGTAATCGTGCCAAAGGTTGGAAAATCTATCAAAGTTACGTACCAACCCGACAGGATTCTATCTTGTTTCCTAGAATCAGCAAAGTATCTGAACAAGATTCATTGCCCAAACAAGACACTTTGCTTATCAAAAAGGATTCAGCAATTATTAACCAAAACTCATTACTTCTTAAAGACAAAATAAACGGCAAGGACCAGACAAAGAAAAGCCGCTAAATGATTCCACTTCAGTTCTGTTTTAAATGCCCAAACAGAAAATAATGTAAATACAGCCAATGTGATAACTTCTTGAATCACCTTGAGTTGCATAATATCAAACGGTCCTCCACTATCTTTAAACCCAAGACGATTGGCAGGAACCTGAAGACAATATTCAAAAAAAGCAATTGCCCAACTAAATGCAATCACACCAATCAACGGAAGGGCTGCAAACCAACTAAACTCTTGTCGCATTTTTAAATGACCATACCAAGCAAACGTCATAAAGACATTTGAAAAAATCAGCAATATTACTGAATAAATACCATGAGACAACATATATTTTAATCTATTTTTTATCCGGAAACAATCTGCCTATAATATCCATTACGCTTTTAACAATTGCATATCAACAAGCATTTTTGGAGTGCAAAGATAATGGAAATAATCGAATTAAGAATAATACAATGAGTTATTGCCGTAACAAACATGTTTTATTTCCAATGAACAAAAAAGCAACCAACTCCACTCTTTCAATCTGCTATTTGTTAAGAAAAAAGTTTGTTTGCTAAACCATGTTATAACAAGCGTTTTTTTATTTCTAAAATTTGGAACTATCTCAAGAATACGTACCTTTGCATTGTGTTTTTCATAGTATTAGATTTAAGGTTAACAAAAGATTGGCTGTCTGGGAAGATAGCCTTTTTTATTTTCTCCTTGCCTAGTCCCCCAAATAGTGTTACAGCTAAAAATGCAACAAAATGAAAAAGGCAGAAACAAAGAAGAATCACTTGTAAAAATAGGGGGAGTATAACAGGACAATGTTTTTCCCACATCAGAAAACATGTTTTTTACACGTACGCCCCATATAGTTATACGTACGTACAAACTCATGCGGACGTATATGAAATCTTATATGTCCAGAATAAAATTCCACATCAAAGATAAGGACGTTTTTTAAAAAGATCAAGAGCTTTTCAAAAAAGATAACCGCCTTTTAAAAAAAGAAAAGGAGCTTTTTTAAAAACGTCTTGATCTTTTTTACCGTTGCCAAGACTTTGTAAGCCATTATTCTATGGAAGTACAAACCCCTTATGCACACTTCTTGCGAGAAAAAGCCTGAAAACACCCTACTTCCTATCAAGCCTGGAATAGCCTATAAAAAATAGATATAACTGAGGACAAGCATGTTACACGAAAATATGTTTCAGAACGTTATGAGAGCATAAGTGAGAACAAATATTTTTACCATCTGCATATAAGTTGTTTATAATTAGCCTGTTATACATGCAGTGATGGCATAAGGACATAAACACCCGAACTTCCTAATAAGTACGTCAAGAACATTTCCGGAAGTTATCAGAGAACAAAACGATCCTTTAAGAACCAAAATCCTCCCCACAATTTTGCAAATAAACCTCAAACAGACCGAAAGAATTGCTTTTTAAAAAACTTATTTTTCAATTGAAAGGACAGAGGAGCACTCTTTACAAGGCAAAGTTGTTTAAAAAGAAAGATAAAGAGTTGCTCGCAAATCAGGTTTTTCTAGCTTGCTCAAGAACTTTCTATTTATCATAAACTTCAAACTTTATTAAATCATTAAACCATTTCTACCCAATATTTGTCATTTAGTAAACAATAAATAGATTAGATTATGGAAAAAATTATTGAGAGAAATGTCCCTATCGCAGAAGAGAATGTAACATTGTCAGGACAACCGGCAACGAATATGTTCGAAGACTGGGGTGAGGACATAACTGAAACAGATCTTTTGCATGAAGAAAAAGATAAAGGATTCTCCCCCAAAAAGAATCCCCAAAAACTGATGAAAGAAATGGATCAAATAGTGCAGGATGACATTAAAAACATTCATTAATAACCATTCATCCAATCCCCTTTATTATTTTACATTTGTCCTAGACTTGTATACGAAAATCACTTGACGAAAAGAGTATAAGGACAACTGAATACAAATAAATTGGAAACAGCTGCCATAAAAAACAGTTGTTTCCAATTTCAATTATGAACAAAATCTCTATGACGACAAATTAATTAAGATAACAACACAAGTCTTGATGCCATCCTATTGGAGCGTTATTCACCTCAGTAGGGGTGAAATGATTTATCGCAATCACATTCCTCACCCCACGTACTATATCTTTTGTAAACAACGCTGCAAGTCCTAATCCCATTCCCCATACTAACACAATAAAAAACTTTCTCATATCCTAATATATTTAAATGGTTATTCTTATGATAAAGAGAAAACAATTCCTATGCCAAAACCAGACTGGTATTGATTATCAATCAAATACATTAAGAACAAACTATTTTCAAAGAAAAAGGTCCACATTTTCATTGTAGAATATTTCTACACTTTCCCCAACAAATCAGACATGTGCATCACCTTGTATCCGGCACAACAAACAACAGGAAGGATACCTTTGTAACATTCTTCCCCATCTAAATACATTGATAATATTGATAGTTGGTTAGCTGCACACAAGTACAAACAACTAACTATAAGCAGTCTCGTTATAATCCCCCAACAACAAAACAGCCATATCAACTATAAATCGTGTTCATTCATCCCAGGCAACAGTTCTTCCTGAATATTTGTCATGCTTCTCCACAAACTATACCGTGCTTCAGGATTCATTTTTTCTAGAGAATATAAAACATCTTTCATATTTGAACGATTCGACAAACTTTCATAAGGACAATTTTTGATCTGTTTACGAAAACCGAGGATACGTGCCATTTCAATTAAATCCGCTTCATGTACCAAGCACATAGGACGAATAATTGTCATCTCAAATTTACGCATCACTAATTTAGGAGGCATCGTACTGAACGCTCCCTGAAAAGTAATATTCATCAACAAAGTTTCCAAGATATCATCCATATGATGTCCTAAAGCAATCTTATTGCACCCTTGCTCCTTTGCCACCGTGAACAAAGCTTTTCTCCGATTCCAAGAACAAAGGAAACAGGGAGACTTCCGAGTATCGGTACTCAGATCAAAAAAAGTTTCATAATGCACAAACGGCACCCCTAAATCCTCTGAGTAGCCTTTCAGATATTCCAAATCAGATTGATAAGGAATATTTGTCATGCCTACATGCACAGCTATCACTGCAAATTTCGGTTTCAAAATACGTGAACGCCTTGCCAATAACTCCAATAGAGCCAAAGAATCCTTTCCACCAGAAAGAGCTATCAAAATTTTATCACCATCCTCAATCAAGCGATACTTTACCACCCCCTTGTTAAAGCGTTGCTCCAACCTTCGCATTATTTTCTCGTCTTCCGTAAATTGTGCCATACATCTTCTTTAAAAATAGGGCACAAAAGTACATGAAAAGAATGATTTATGGAAGATTTAACAAAATAGAATTATTAAAGCATGAGAATTCCAATTAATCTTTGTATTTTTGAATCTAAATAATACGGATTATAAACTAACTATGTACAAAAAATATATCATTGGTTTATTTACTTTATGCTGCGCAGGCAACACTGCGGCACAAAGCTTGGCACAAGCCAAACAACTTTTCCTGAACGGAGAATTTGAACAAGCCAAACCAGCTTTCCAAAAGCTGGTAAAGCAAGCCCCTTCTAATGCCAATTATAATTATTGGTATGGCGCATGTTGTTATGAAACAGGAGAAAAAAAAGAAGCACAGCCCTACCTTGAAAAAAGCGCCGCCCGCAAAGTCATTGACGCATACCGCTATTTAGGGAAACTATATTATGATATCTATCGGTTTGACGATGCCGTAGATAACTACGAACAACACATAGAATGGTTGGAAAAGAAAAAACGCCCTACCGAAATGGCTGAAGCAGAGCTGGAACAAATAAAGCAAGCAGCCCGTATGATAAAAGGAGTGGAAAACATTATTGTAATAGATAGTTTTGTAGTCGATAAAAATGATTTTCTGAAAGCATATAAAATCAGTAGAGAATCGGGAGCACTCTATCACGATCCTACCATATCCGGGACTGTCTATCAAACCGAAATGGGCAATAAAGTACTTTACGGGAACAAAAGCACAGACGGCAAAATGCAACTCTACTCCCGTATCCGTCTGTTGGACGGCTGGAGCGAGCCCGAACCCCTCATGTCCCTTAATGAACAGGGAAATGTAAACTATCCCTTCTTAATGTCAGATGGCATTACCTTGTATTATGCATCGGATGGAGAAGGCTCTTTGGGGGGGTACGATATTTTTGTAACTCGCTATGATTCGGAAAATGGCAATTATCTTCGTCCCGCTAATATAGGAATGCCATTTAACTCTCCCGCCAATGACTATATGTATGCCATTGATGAATTCAACAATATTGGCTGGTTTGCTTCAGACCGCTATCAGCCTGATAACAAAGTCTGTATCTATGTGTTTGTACCGAACTCTTCAAAAGAAGTATACAATTACGAAAGTACAGACGAACAGATCATTATAAATGCAGCCAGCCTACATTCTATCCGTACCACCTGGAAAGATGAAGAGAAAGTACGAACCGGCAAGCAACGCCTAGCGGCAATAATGTATGCCAAAGAATCCGGAGAACAACAAAAAGACTTCACCTTGATAATAGATGACTCTGCTGTTTACCACACATTGAACGACTTCCGCTCTGCCGAAGCACGTAAACTTTATCAGCAAAGAATACAAAAGCAGAAGGATTATGACAACCTGAAGAAAAATCTGGATGACAAACGCGAACAATATGCCCAAGGGAACAGTGCACGAAAGAAGAATTTGACACCCGCCATTTTGGAATTGGAAAAACGTACTGAACAACTTCTGAAAGAAATGGCCCAACTGGATATCAGCGTCCGCAACGAAGAAATAAAGAAGTTGAAACACTAATACAAAGATATTTATGGAAGTATTTATTATCATAGCGCTCATCTTGGCAGGAGTACTTCTCTTTATTGTAGAGGTTTTCCTTATTCCCGGCATCAGTATAGCCGGAATAGCATCGGCCATCTGCCTGCTATATGCCAACTATTACGCTTTCGACACATTAGGACCGATAGCAGGATTCATTACTTTGATAGCATCCGTCCTAAGTTGCATAGCCATTATCATCTGGTTTATGCACTCAAAAACCATGGACAAGCTTTCTTTGAAGAAAACACTGGATTATAAAATCGATCCCCTAAAAGGAACCCATATCCGCATCGGAGACAAAGGCATAGCAATAACCCGCCTTGCACTGATAGGCAATGCAAACTTTAATGGACACATCATCGAAGTGCGCTCTGCCGATGGCTTGATTGATGAGAATACCCCCATTTATGTAGAAAGAATGGTTGAAGGAACGGTGATTGTACGCAAATTCAACCTATGATAGAAAAATGACTTACAAATACGATTTTATCAAATTTCTTGATTGACATTCTCATTCAAGTATATTTTAGACAATAGTGAAAACAGCAGAGATTCGATGTGGAGCTGTTCAAATATAAATATTTACTTTTAAACAATTGATTATTATGATCGAACCCAACTATCTTCCTTTCATCCTTATAGGAGGTGGAATTATTTTCGTGGTACTATTCTTTCATTATGTACCATTTTTCCTCTGGCTGTCTGCCAAAGTTTCGGGAGTACGCATTTCATTGGTGCAATTATTCTTAATGCGCATCCGTAATGTTCCTCCTTATGTCATTGTCCCAGCAATGATTGAAGCACATAAAGCTGGCTTAAGTAACATAACCCGAGATGAATTGGAAGCTCATTATATGGCAGGCGGGCATGTAGAAAAAGTAGTACACGCACTAGTATCCGCATCCAAAGCCAACATCGAACTGTCTTTCCAAATGGCAACTGGTATTGACCTAGCCGGCCGTGACGTATTCGAAGCCGTGCAAATGTCAGTAAACCCTAAGGTTATTGACACTCCTCCCGTTACTGCTGTAGCCAAAGACGGCATACAGCTTATAGCTAAAGCTCGTGTCACTGTACGCGCCAATATCCGCCAATTAGTAGGAGGTGCCGGAGAAGACACGATTCTAGCACGTGTTGGTGAAGGTATCGTGTCCTCTATCGGATCGTCCGAAAATCACAAATCCGTATTGGAAAATCCTGATTCTATCTCTAAATTAGTACTCCGCAAGGGCTTAGATGCCGGTACGGCCTTCGAAATCCTGTCTATTGATATAGCTGATATTGATATAGGCAGAAATATTGGAGCTGCTTTACAAATAGACCAGGCCAATGCCGACAAGAATATTGCACAAGCCAAAGCAGAAGAACGCCGTGCGATGGCCGTCGCTTTGGAACAGGAAATGAAAGCCAAAGCAGAAGAGGCCCGTGCGAATGTAATTCAGGCAGAGGCCGAAGTGCCCAAGGCCATGGCGGAAGCATTTCGTAGTGGCAACCTAGGCATTATGGACTATTACCGCATGAAGAATATACAAGCAGATACCTCCATGCGTGAAAATATTGCAAAACCCGAAACAACTTTCGGTAATGAACCATTAAGCAAATAAAACTAGTATTCAACGATTAATGTATTTTTCTTGGATGCGAATGAAACTGTTTTTCTCTTTATCATGCTAATATCAATGAAAGTTTATAAATCCGTGGCATCTACATCTAAGAAATAATCTGTTTGTATACCCATTAAAAAGACAAGAAATATAACATCAATTATACAGACCATTAACCACAAAAAAAAGATTATGAAAAAATATTATGCAGAATCTGAGTTGATTATCAATCCCGACGGCTCTATTTTTCACCTTCATATCAAACCGGAACAGCTGGCAAATAAAATAATTCTAGTAGGTGACCCTGGGCGTGTAGCATTAGTAGCTTCTCATTTCGAAACTAAAGAATGTGAAATAGAAAGCCGTGAATTCAAGACCATTACCGGTACTTATAAAGGGAAACGTCTCACCGTAGTTTCCACCGGTATAGGTTGTGACAATATAGACATTGTGATGAATGAATTAGATGCTTTGGCCAATATTAATTTCAATACCCGTTATGAAAAAGACCACTTACGCCAATTGGAATTAGTACGTATCGGTACATGTGGCGGATTACAGCCTTATACTCCCGTTGGCACCTATATTTGTTCTGAAAAGTCTATCGGTTTTGATGGACTACTCAATTTCTACGCCGGACGCAATGAGGTTTGCGATCTGAAATTCGAACAAGCTTTTATAAATTACATGGGTTGGGAAGGTAATGTATGCATCGCCCACCCATACGTCATTGATGCCGACCGGGAATTAATAGACCGCATCGCGCAAAATGATATGGTCCGTGGCATAACTATCGCCGCAGGAGGTTTCTTTGGCCCGCAAGGACGAGAACTCCGTATTCCACTGGCCGATCCTGAACAGAATGAAAAGATTGAGAAATTTGAATACAATGACTATCGCATCACTAACTTTGAAATGGAAAGTTCCGCCCTTGCCGGATTAGCACGCCTGATGGGACACAAAGCCATGACTGTATGTATGGTAATTGCCAACCGACTAATAAAGGAAGCCAATACCGGCTATAAAAACTCTATTGATGGTTTGATAGAAAAAGTCTTGGAAAGAATATAATTCCCAATTTAGTTGTCTATATAATATGGATAAAATTCACCGGATCATCTATCAATACTTATTCTTATTATCATCCAGAAGAAGATTGGCATAAACAGATTTTTTACAGAATAAGCCAACTCTTTTTACCTAACAGGGGACATCGCTTCATAGAAGACCATTTTTTGTAAAAAAACAACAAGATGTCCCCTCATAAAACAAATAAAAATATGGAAACCAGTTTCAAACAAACAACTAGTAATAAAGTAGAACGTTACCGTCTTTTCCTCCCTCAGTTTGAACTTTTAATATCAGATGAAAAAGAAGAAATAAGTGTTTTGGCCAATACTGCCGCTGCTCTTCGGGAAGCCTTCGGCTTTTTTTGGGTAGGTTTCTATCTGGTTAAAGACGGCCAACTTATTTTAGGACCTTTTCAGGGAAGCACCGCCTGTTATCGCATCCATAAAGGAAAGGGAGTATGTGGAACCTCATGGTCAGAAGCTCGAACCTTGATAGTGCCCAATGTAGAACAATTCCCCGGACATATAGCCTGCAGTTCTCTTTCCCGCTCCGAAATTGTTGTTCCTATTCTTGCTAATGGACAAGTAAAGGGAGTATTGGATATTGACAGTAATCTATTAAACTCTTTTGATGAGACAGACCGCCGTTATTTAGAAGAAGTAACAGCCATCGTAGCTAAAACATTATATTATTAACCAAATGAAAATGATAAACCAAGATACAATCTGCGCCATTGCCACCGCCCAGGGAGGAGCCATCGGAATAATTCGTGTATCTGGCCCAAAAGCGATTGAAATAACGTCACGCATATTTACACCCGCCACAGGCAAGCCACTGACAGAACGAGCACCATATACTCTTACTTTCGGAAAGATTTGTTCCCCAAAGCGAAAAATTAATAATACACTTTTCCAAAAAACGAGTGAAATTCCGCAAGAAAAAAGTGAAACGTTACAAAAAAAAGAATCAATTATACCTTCTGCAGAAGAAGTAATAGACGAAGTTTTAATTTCTTTGTTCCGTGCCCCTCATTCTTATACCGGTGAAGACAGTACGGAAATCATGTGTCATGGTTCATCCTATATCCTGCAGCAAGTTATACAACTCCTGATCTATAATGGATGTCGTGCCGCTCTACCAGGTGAATACACCCAACGTGCTTTTCTAAACGGAAAAATGGACTTGAGCCAAGCCGAAGCTGTGGCCGATCTGATAGCCTCATCGTCTGCCGCCACCCATCGCCTAGCCATGAGCCAAATGCGTGGAGGATTCAGTAAAGAACTTTCTAACCTGCGTAACCAATTGCTTCATTTCACTTCGTTAATGGAATTAGAACTGGATTTCAGTGATCATGAAGAACTAGAATTCGCCAATCGTGACGAACTGAGCAGTCTAGCTACCCATATCGAACAAGTTATTGCCCAGCTAGCTCATTCTTTCAGTGTAGGAAACGCAATCAAGAATGGCATTCCTGTAGCAATTATCGGAGAGACGAATGCTGGAAAATCCACCTTACTGAATGCGTTGCTGAATGAGGAAAAAGCCATTGTCAGTGATATCCATGGAACGACCCGTGACGTAATAGAGGATACGATCAATTTACAAGGTGTCACATTCCGATTTATTGATACAGCTGGAATCCGCCAAACGAACGATACAATAGAAAATCTAGGGATAGAACGTACTTTCCAAAAGATGGACCAAGCATATGTCATTTTATGGATGATAGACTCTACAGATGCCCAAAGACGGTTCGAAGAATTAAAAGCCGAAATTCTTCCACACTGCGAAGGGAAAAAGATGATTATTTTATTTAATAAGTCAGATCTGTTACTAGCAATACAAAAAGAAGAGTTGTCAGCTATATTTGCTGACATGAAAGTGGAAAAACTATTTATCTCAGCAAAGAAAAGGGAAAATATAACGATCCTGGAAAAAAAGTTAGTACAGGCAGCCGCCTTACCAGAAATCAACCAAAACGATATTATCATTACAAATGTACGCCATTACGAAGCATTAACACGAGCATTGGATTCTATTCATAGAGTACAGGAAGGATTGCAATTGGGATTATCAGGAGATTTGGTAAGTGAGGATTTAAGACAATGTATCCACGAACTAAGTGAGATTGTTGCAGAAGGAGGTATAACCTCGGAAGAAACATTGCAAAATATATTTCAAAACTTTTGCATCGGCAAATGATGGCTTGTAAACAGCCATAAGCAACCATAACCATTTAGAATAAAGTCGCTGTATTTCAGCGACTTTTCTATTTTAATACTTTCCAGTCCGTATTTGGAGGTAACGGATTTTATCCATATTTTTCTATCATATTTCTACCGCGACGGAAATTCACGGTTAGCCCGAATGTCACAGTGACGCATTAGTTGACGTGTGTTGACAGTGGTTTACATGTGTTGACAAAATCCGGGAGAAATAAGGCGAAATTAGCCCCAATGTAAACAAGGAAAATATGGAAGTAAGAAAGATTTGTCAATGGTGTGGGAAGCCATTTATAGCTCAAAAGACAACGACCTGCTATTGTAGCCACCAGTGTTCCAATCTTGGCTACAAAGAACGCATTCGGGAACGCAAGCGACAGTTGAAACGGTCGCAAGAATTACTGCAACCTCGACAAGCTGCCGAGGGGCAGGATTTCTTCTCTTTTGCCCAAGCCGCAAAACTGATGGGTGTAACTCGACAATACATTTATAAGCTGGTAAAGGAATCCAAACTTCGTGCTTCAAGAATCAGCGGCAAGAAGTCGCTTATCCGTCGTGCGGATATTGAGTTGATGATGAAAACCAAACCTTATGAACGTATCATACCCAAAGAAGATTTCGACATCTCCGAATATTACACTGCCGAAGAAATTGCCGAGAAATACAAGGTCAACGCCAAATGGGTATGGACTTATACGCGGCAGCACAAAGTGCCGAAGGTGAGAATACGCCAGTTCAATTATTACAGCAAGAAGCATATCGATGCTGCCTTTGCCAAATACGAGGTGGATTCTGACTTGACCGAATGGTACACGCCAGAGGAAATTCAAGAGAAGTACGGAATGACACGTGTTGCCATCCGTTCACAAGTGTATCGAAATAATATCCCATCCAAGAAAGAACATGGGCAGATATACTACTCAAAGCTTCACTTCGACCTCTCAAAGAGTTCCGGACAAGAGAGCAAGGCGGAATACTATACTGTCATGGAAGCGATGGAGAAATTCAAGCTGTCCCGTGATTCAGTCTATGGTATTCTGCAATTCCATCAAATCAACCGGGAGAAAAACGGAAGGTTCGTCAGATTCTTGAAAGTAGAGTTTGACCGGGTGATGGGTGTCCGCAAATAGCCCTATTTACAACTATTTTATGGCTATCCGTCAATTATTCTAAAATTAATCCTTGCTGAAAATCATCTGCATGATTACATGATAGAGTTTTGCCAGCGAATTAGCAACAATTAAAAATATAGTATTATGCATGAGTGCAAAACAGTAACATTGAGGACACGTCCGCTAAAAGGCAGGATGTTGTCTTTTTATCTGGATTATTATCCGGGGTATCGAGACAAGGAAACGATGAAGGTTATCCGTCATGAATCGCTTGGCATTTATATCTACGCCAATCCGAAAAACAAGCGTGAACAGAGTTTCAACGAAGCGATGACCGAGAAAGCCGAGGCTATCCGTTGCCGCAGATTTGAATCTGTCGTTAATGAACGGTATGATTTCTTCGACAAGTACAAACTAAAGGGGGATTTCTTGGAATACTATCGCAAACAACTCCGCAAACACGACCAGAAATGGGAGTTCGTCTATCTCCATTTCAGTAACTTCGTACATGGTAAATGCACCTTTGAGGAGATTGACATCGACCTATGTAACAAGTTTCGGGAATACCTGTTGAGTGCCAAGAAACTAAGGCGCAACGGACGTATCACGCGAAACTCCGCATCGGGATATTGGTCTACTTTCAGGGGATTCTTGAAAATACTCTATCGCAATGGAATGATAAAGACTAATGTCAATGACTTCTTAGAAAAGATTGAGACAGAAGACACCATGAAAGAGGCCTTATCCGTCGAAGAGTTGTACCAGTTGGCAGAAACGCCGTGTAAAAAGCCTATCGTGAAAATCGCATCGCTGTTTTCTTGTATGACCAGCTTGCGCATCAGCGATATTCTCGCCCTATGTTGGGAAGACATTGTAGACTACTCTGCCGGAGGGAAATGCGTACACATCATTACGCAGAAGAACAAAACGGAAGACATCATTCCCATCAGCGAGGAGGCGTTAGGGCTGATAGGATACAGTTCCGAGAAGAAAGGCCTGGTGTTCAAGGGGCTTATGCGCAGTTGGACACAAGCACCCATGAAAGAGTGGATTCGTTCTGCCGGAATAACCAAGAACATAACATTCCATTCATATCGGAGAACATTCGCAACCCTTCAGGGGGCTGCCGGTACAGACGTCCGTACCATACAAAGCATAATGGCGCACAAAAGCATTACCACCACGATGCGTTACATGAAAGTCGTAGACAGTAACAAGCGTGAAGCCAGCAATAAAATCACTCTGATAAGGAAAGGCTGACAACGGTTTTTGGTCTCCATTTATACGGATATAGTATGATTTTTAGCCCAAAATCATACTATATCCGTTATTTTTCATCAAAATTGAACGATTTATCATCACCAATTATAAGTGTCTGGAATCCGGCACATAACTTTGCCGCATAATCATTCCAAACTCTTATAGTATATGACAAATAAAACTCAAATTCGTACTCAAAGGATAAGTTTCATCCTTGCATTGCTGGTAGTTACCTACGCAACGATAAGCACGTATCTTTACATCCGTCACGGGATCAATACAATGGAGGTACTGACTCCGGTAATCCTCGGACTTGCGGCAACAATTTTATCATGCGGCTTGTTACAACGCTCTTTCTATAAATGGCTGACAAAGAATCCAATCAATTTTTCTTTTACCCGGCAATCTCCAATTGTCCTTGAAGCAGTTACCGAGACAAAAACCGATTGTACGACTGAAATTAAAGCCATTGAGCAGCCATCAGTTTTAGACAATTACGATACGATGTTGGAGAACTTCAAAAAGAAGGAAGCCGAAAGACAGGTGAAAATCATGGATGCCATTCGGGAATATGTGACAATCAAAACAGCCCCTTACCTCTCCAAAGAGGCTATTGCCACACTGATTGCCAATATTGAATATATGGCTTGTGACCAACCCGACTTATATAAACCGATTCGCTCCAATATAGACAATTCGCTAAGGTCGCCGGGGCTACGACATTTGGCATGGAATATCGGTGAACGCTTGAATGTACCTTTGGTAAAAAGAGCGGAATTCATAAAGGCTTCGTTTCCTCATGAGCTCGTAAATGCCACTCATGAATACCTCAGACTTAATTTACGGGATACTGTTACAAGCCAAATTCCTATTGATGTACCCGACAAAGGAGATTTTCGTTTCCATTTGGAGACAAATAATGATGACTCACAATAAAAAACGTATGCAGACAAAATAATTAATCTGGTCTGTATTGTTCTGCAAGATTTCATTGAGTTGGTTTGCAGCATGTTGAACGACTAAAATAGTTTTAATATGGAAAAAGACCAACTTACTTTCAATGACCTGCCGACTGTGGTAGGAGAACTGTGCGACCGAATCGCAAATATGGAAAATCTTCTGACGGAGAAACTTTCCCGGCAGAACGAAGTCAAAGAGAATACGCACGTTCCGATGACCGTGCAAGAAGCTTGCGCTTATCTGAAAATGCCGTTATCGACCTTTTACTACAAGGTAAAAAAGGACGACATTCCGATTATAAAGCAAGGCAAGCATCTCTACATTTATCGTGATGAATTGGACAAATGGCTTGAATCTTCACGCAAGACTCCGATTCCGCAAAGTTTCGAGGAGGAGAATGAAGCCATGCTCGCTTCCCATCGTCGTAAACCAAACCCTAAAAACTGGTAGGCTATGGAAAAGACAGACAATCTTATTCCTTCCATCGAGGAACTGACAATGTATATGGAGGAGTCTGCCGTGAACGTAACAAGTGCATACGGAAGCTCTCCAGTGGTGCTGACGGTAGATGATGCAACAATCGGAACATTGGGCAACTTCAGTGCTTCCATCGGAAAGGCAAAAAGCAAGAAAACGTTCAATGTTTCAGCCATTGTCGCTTCAGCATTGACCAACAGTACCATTCTTCATTATCGGTCTATATTCCCACAGGATAAGCAGAAAGTGCTATACGTTGATACGGAACAAGGACGGTATCATTGTCAGAACGTGTTAAAGCGCATTTTGCGTTTGGCGGACTTACCGGAGGACAAAGAGCCGGACAATCTGGTTATGCTGGCTTTGCGTAAGTATTCCCCTAAAATGCGCTTGGCGATAGTCGAACATGCCATTGGCACAATTCCCGATTTGGGATTGGTGGTCATAGATGGCATTCGGGATTTCCTTTATGACATCAATTCGCCCGGTGAATCCACCGATATTATTTCAAAACTTATGCAGTGGACGGATGATAGGCAGATTCATATCCACACCATCCTCCACCAGAACAAGAATGATGAAAACGCACGTGGACACATCGGCACGGAACTCAACAACAAAGCGGAAACCATTATGCAGGTCGAAGTGGACAAAGACGATAAGGCAATAAGTGTGGTTGAAGCTGTGCATATCCGTGACCGGGAATTTGAACCCTTCGCTTTCCGTATCAACGAAGATGCTTTACCCGAACTGGTAGAATCCTATCTGCCCAAAGCAAAGGTTGTCGGCCGACCAACAAAAGAACCGTTCGATCCGTACAAAGAGATTTCGGAAAGTGTACATCGGGCTGCATTGGACGCCGTTTTTGCCGATGGCAATATCGGTAGTTATGACGGCTATCTGGAGCGGTTGAAAAAAGGATATGGATTGCAGGGTGTAAAACTTGGTCATAACAAGGCGGTCAAAGTCGCCACCTTTTTAGGCAACAAACGGATGGTGACAAAGGACGGTAAGGAGTATCATTTCAACCCGGACTATCATTATTGAGATTGGCTTTACTTTATTGTCAGGGCGTACATATAGGAATAAAGCAAAGTAGTTAGGAGTGCAGCATGAGGTATTCATTCTCTCCCCTCTTTTAGAGGAATATATCAGTTGCTGTTTACAATTCGTCTGCCGCTTCTGTGTGTACATCCGATATGGCTTGTCAGGAAGCATCAACAGGTATCTGTTGCAAGATATGCCAAGGTATAACCTCACTGCGTTGCGGTTGTACATTGGCGCTCTTGCCTGCTCAGATACTTCGCCGGTGCGGTACTCGCAAGCTCGCACCTATTCACTATTATAAAAACGATTCACATGAAAGAAAATATTGAAAATTCATCGGCTACCCCCAGTGAGACAAGAAACGTCTTCATCGGAGCGAAAGTCACTCCCAAGCAAAAGGAGTATATAAAATCACAAGCTGCGCAATGCGGTATGACGGTAAGTGATTACCTGCTTGCCCGTGCATTCAATTATAAGCCTATGGCAAGGCTCACCAAAGAGGAAGCAGCTCTGTTACAGAATCTGGACGATTGTCGTTCTGACCTTGTAAAATACACCTCCGCACTTCATGGAATGTCCACAAAGCAACGCGTGGCAATGTTCAATCAGATTCCGTTCATGGTCGGTTGGCTCAAAGAACTTGGCAATGTAGCCGAAAGCGTCTGCCAGTTCCTGAATGCCGCAAAAGAACAGAATAAGATTCCGTCCAACGATAAATCCGAAGAAATATGATTGCAAAAGCTAAAGCAATATCGCACGGCATAAACGCCATCCGTTACATTACGGGCGAATCACAGAACAAAAAGCACCCGGAGAAAATCCATCGGATATTGGACAATCTGCTGCCATCGCAACCAGACGCGATGGGGATATGGAACTCCATGCAACTGACCTTATCACGCTTCCGACCGATAAAAAACTCAGTCATCAGAATTGAGCTAAGCCCATCCGCTGAACATACTCGATTTTTTAATGTCGAAGACTGGCAACAGCTTTGGCAGGATTTCGTTGCGGAGTTTGACAAACAAGTGATTATCGGCAAGGAGGGAAAAGTCCGCTCTTGTCCGACCCATTTGGCTAATAGCAAATACACCGTTTGGCTGCATACGGAATCCGAAGGCGGAGTGCCACACCTCCATGCTGTTGTCTGTCGTATGGATGAAGATGGTAACATCAACAACGACCACAACATTCATCTTCGTGCGCAACGTGCAGCCGAGCGAGTGGCTAAGAAACGGGGTTGGACAACGGCTGCACAAGTCAGAAATTCCAATATTCACCAAGTGAACCGTGACTGCATGGATGCGCTGAAATCAGTGCAATCGTGGTCATGGGAAGCGTACAAAAATACTCTTGTTAGGAAAGGTTATGCTGTACATGAAAGAAAAGATGGAAACGGTATTCTCCGAGGCTATGCACTTGTAAATGGGAACACCAAATACAAGGCATCTGAATTAGGAGTCGGCAGAAACCTAATGATCTCGAAACTGCCTAAAACATGGGAGAAGCTTCATTATCAGTCAAGAGTTGACACTTTGAACAATAAGTCTAAGGGAACTCAAACAGAGCAAACTCCTAAACCATCGGTGTACGCCAATTATACCCAATATAATACTTGCCGTTCGGGAACGGTTCCTTACACACTTAATCATGAAAATCAAAATCTCCATTTCTATATTCCGGAAAAAGTGCTTGACTGTTTCAACAACGAATTTGATTATAGACATACCGCCAACAGTCAGGAACTGACCGATATGGCTGTAGCTATTTTTGTCGGACTGCTTGAAACGCCCAACGTTACCACTGGAGGAGGTGGCGGAGGTTCACAAAGCGATTTACCGTGGAGAGATAAAGATGAAGACGATTTGCAATGGGCTCGCAGATGTGCCCGTGCTGCCAGTCGCCTGTTGGGAAAGAATCCGAAAACCGGATTAAAACGATAGTTACATGAAAAAGAAATTTGATTTTTCCGCAGAAATGAATGAAGCGGACCCCATAAAATCCAACCTCAAGAATGAATATCTGGAAGAAGAGAATCGGCTACTCAACCTGAATATAAAAGAACTTGCCAGCCTGAACGACAATGTGCATGAAATGAGTGTAAATCTGGTAAATTCACTCAAATTTCTACAGGAGTATAAATTGGCTATCGCCAAAGACACGCAGGAGCAAGCCGAAAAATTCGGGCAGACAGTCCTTGATAAGTTCCTTCAACAGATTCAAGACAAATGTAATGAAACTGAACGGAAAATCCGCAAGGTAAACAGGTATATTTCAATACCTTATACAGCATTCTATATCTTGATTATCATACTGGTTGCGCTATCTTCATTTTTCGTCAGCATCATAGTAGCAAATGTGGAGATTTTACACTCGGCTGTGGTTGGGAAGGTTGTTTTATGGACTATTTTGATTACCGCAACAGGAATTACTACAATGATACTTCTTTTGAAAATATTGAACAAACCCCAATGGCAGATTACAACAAAGCAACGAGTCTTAAACCCAAAAATCAGGATTGAAACTCGTTGCTTTTCACTTCCATATCATTCTATATCCAACGGGAGTAGATTACCATCACTAAATCGGTCAAAGTCGGATTGGAACAGTCTGTCTTGAATAATCCTGTACTTTTCAAACTCTGTTTCCGCGAACTCTTTGGCAAATTCTGCTGATACGCTTCCATTATCCTGTAATATCGGGAGTTCTGCCACATCAATAAATTTATCAATACGCCTTGCCCAATCCTCCATTGTCATTGGAATACGACGTTTAGCCATATTTTCTGCCATATCAAGGGACGCATTGACTATTCTGCCCATTTCTTCCAATTCATTTTCTCGCAAATAGTTCTTTGCAATAGCCACATCGCTTTTTACAATTTTTCCATTTGGAGCATTTTCCCAAGTAGTCAGTCCCATATGCTCTTTATCCGCATTGGCCCGTTCCACTATCAGCTCCGCAGCAGTATGTCCATGTATAGCATAGTGCATCTTATTTTGTACCTTCTTGAAAAAAAGGCGAGTTGTCGGAGCATCTTTATTATAGTCTATAGCTGTAGCATAAATGTCAGTCAGTTTTTGATAAAAGCGACGTTCACTTAGCCTTATTTCCCTTATTTCAGCAAGCAAATGCTCAAAATAATCTTCCCCAATGAAAGAACCGTTCTCCATTCGCTTCCGATCAATCACATATCCTCGGATAGCAAATTGGCGAAGCACGTATGTACACCACTGCCGGAATTGGGTGGCACGAACAGAATTAACCCTATACCCGACACTGATGATGGCATCGAGATTATAGAATTTAAGCTTACGATTTACTTGACGTTCCCCTTCCGTTTGAACTACCGAGAAATACTCGGTAGTTGCGCCTTGCATCAGTTCTCCACTTTCATATATATTTTTCAAGTGAAGTCCTATATTATCTGTGGAGCAGTCAAATAATTGTGCCATAACCCTCTGCGTACACCAGATAGTTTCACTTTGGTACATTACCTGTACTCCATCTTCTTTCCCCTCAATTTGAAAAATCAGGAATTCTGCTGTACTATTCCGTATTTCTATATTTTTTGCCATAATAAAATCATTTAACATATTGTGGTAATGGCTCACAAAACATTTTATTTACGACCCTATCACGCATTAGCTTCATGTTCGTAAAATTACGACATATATTTTGTGCTATTTCCAGATAGTTATCTGAACCATCATCTTTTTGATAATAATATGGCTTTATTGAAACACAGTTTTTATGCTCAAACAAGGTGTTTAGCAGCGTTCTGTCTGAGTTACCACAAGAATGCCCCATGATATAAACTTGATATGGAGCAGATTCAATGAACTGAAGTAAATTACGATATTTCCCCGACTCTAAATACTTTATAGACTTGATATTTCTTAAGCACTCATTATCTGATTGTTTAAGGAAATCTTTATAATCCTCATCAAGCTCATCACCATAGCCAAATATTATGCTATTTGGATTATTCAAGTCTCCATGAATATGATTTATGGATGCAACTTTCAGCCCCCCATATTTGTCTGCTACTTCTGTATAATTAAAATTAAGTAGCATAATATTCTCAGGAAATATTAAATCCTTTAGGTAAATTTCTTCTATCTTTAACGAACCTACAAACTGCTTTTTGAGCTGTTTGATATCCTCAGCCATAAAGTGCCTATCGGAACCTTCATAACCATATCTACAGAGTAACTGTTGGTACACATTGTCTTGTTGGATTAAATGATCTACGTAGTCATAGTAAACTTGTAATTGTGAAATACTAACATCATCTTTACGAATATTTCCATAAATTTGACGTTGTATCTCCTTATTGCACTTTATTTTATCAGTTGTGATAGAAGAAAGATATTGAGCCAAAAGTTCCTGAGTATAATGTAATTGCTTGTTGAGTTCAGAAATAGTATAATCACAGTTGTCTGGATTAACAATTGCATTTCCTAATAAATCATAATACTCTTTTTCAATATCAACCCATCCTTTGGTTTCAATAGAAGTGCATATATTTTTTAAAAATGGAGACAATGAAAGTTCAAAGGATTTAGAGTCGTTGGCAATACTATCAATAATCTCTTTACCAGACGGTTTGTTAAAAAACTTAGGAAGACAAAATGCAAAGACATTCCAACAGCGATTGTAATTGTCTGAAGTAATTTTGATAGAACAAAGACAATCCTCTGATATAGACGTAATATTTCCTGTAAAAGAGTCAACTCGTTTCTCCCAATACCAGTTTATGAAATCTTCATACCTAGTAGGAAGCCCATGTGCCAAGTCAAAGCCGTTGCCGATAAGTATAATTCGATTCATAAGCGTGCGTTATTCTTTGTATGGCAGTGCAACAAATGCATTCAGTTTTTGGCGCAAAGTGCGCCAATTCGGAAGCCGTTTGGTCATCAACATCTCAAAAATCTTGTTATGATTATCAACTTTAAAATGACAGAACTCATGTACAATCACAAACTCAATACACTCACGTGGAACCCGAGCAAGTTCAAGATTAAAGATAAGTAGGCGCTTTGAAGGAATACAACTGCCCCATTCAGTCTTCATCTGCTTAACCTGCCATTCAAAAGGATTCTCTTCAAGTTTATCAGCCCAGCACTGAAGCATTGACACCAATTCCTTCTTAAGACGATGCCTATACCAAGTACGCATTAGCTCTGCTCTTGTTTCAATAGAAGTACTCGGTTTCAAAAACATATACAGTTTGTTACCTTTAAGTTCCATACTATTTACATAGTGAGGCAACTCTTCTACAATAAGCTGATACCGTTGACCAAATAAATAATGACTCTCGCCCGATACAAATTGCCGTTTCGTTTGTCGAGGTTGGGCAAGCACTTCCTCTATCTGAGCACGAAGCCATTCCAATTTCTGCAAGACAAAATTTCTGGCATCATCATCCGCCAGATAATCAGGCATAGAGATATGTACTCTCGCATCGGGAGGATAGACAGCTAAATGCAAATTTTTAATGGATTTGCGTTCAACCTCAATTTCGATATCTGCTACTTTTATAATGTGCATTAAAACTCAGGATTATTTATTGCAATACGTAGAATGTCATCTACATTAAAAGGTTTAGATACAGTGAATGCTTCTAAAGCCCTACGAAGTTTAGCTTTCTTTACATCATTCGTCCTAAATCCTTGCTTAGCATTAACTTTGATAAGTTGATAGACCTCCAAAGCTAACGCCACATCTTCGCCAAGATTATCAAATAATGCTTGTTTGCCATGAGTGTCGAGTCTAGGGTCGAATGCACGATTCCCAAGTTCACGAGCCAACTCAGCTATTGCTTTGAGATATTCCTTATAGTCAAGAACTCCTTGGCGATACTCTGCGAGCAGTCGATTTATACGTTCTGAGAACTTTCTATATTCTTCTGGATTACTCTCACGTTTACGGTTAACTACACGACGAACATTGGCAGTAATTGTTGAAGCAACACCCTCCTTTCCTCCAAGTGCTTCCTCAGCCTCATGTTCTGCTTCCTCTGAGTTACCGTCAAGTACAAGGTCAAGAAATGAAAAGTCTTCAAGCATGGCGAGTACCTTTGATGGCTTGGCATCTATATACATATCAAGTATGTTTCTCATCTGCTGATCATACAGTTTCATGTCAACAATATCTCCGGCACGGCGCATTATGGCATTCCGAATATTATCAAAATTCTTGATACGCTCAAATATAGTCTGCGCCTCTTCAGTCGTATAACCGGCTCTCTCCATTTCAAGCGCAATTGCAGAATAACGGGTCACAAGAATTTTTACAGCATTATAGAAAGCTTCGCGTATGGGAGTACTTCGGATAGTTGCAGCTTCTTCTTCATCAGGCTCCGTGCTGCGTTGGTTGAATACAAAGTAATCAAAAAATTCGTTGGTCGTTTTTGGATGAGCAACAGGCTCACAAAGATGCTCTACACGTTCAAGTGCCGTGTCCAAATCGCGCTTGGCATTCTCAAATCGATCCGTTAACAATCCTTCCACATCTTCCTTGTCGTAATCTGAAAATGCTCCAGTAGTGTAATCATTGACCGCATCTTCAATATTCTTAAAAAGCTGTTTGTAGTCGACTATATACCCAAACTCTTTTTCTTCATGCTCGTTGTTTGTACGGTTTACGCGACAGATAGCTTGAAACAAATCATGCCCCTCCATTTTCTTATCAAGATAGAGATAGGTAGCCGATGGAGCATCAAAACCAGTAAGTAGTTTACTTACCACAATCAGTAGTTTCATGTCACCTGGATGGGCGACAAATTGAGTCTTAGCCCATTCCTCAAATTCTTCGGGAGTGCGGTCCTTAAACATCTTTTTAGCCATCTCTGCTTTATATTCAGCCTCGCTTTGTGTTTCGCCCGAAGATGATTCTTCCGGACTCGCATCTTTACCGTTAAAACTTGAAACGACTGCACAATGTCCTTTAAGTTGTGTCTCCTGAAAGACCTCCCAACAACGATAAGCCTGATAAATGCTATCGCAAACCAGCATTGCATTACCCCAACCTTCCCGAAGGCATGATATGAGTTGCATGTCCTTTACAATGTCAGCTACAATCTTACGCACGCGGTCACGACTCGAAAAAAGATTCTTCATTGCAGCCCATCGGCTTTTCAACTCTTCTTTCGCTTTCGAACTAAGATTGCGCGTAATGTGTTCAAAAAGTTGGTCAACGGTCTGCTCGTTTTCAAGATTCTGCTCTATTTCGCGAGCTTCATAACGTAGGTCGAGAATAACCTGATCCTTAACCGCCTCATTAAATTTATATGTATGGATATAATTGCCAAAGTTTTCTCTCGATGTAAGTTTACTCTTTTGTTGTTTCAGCAATGGAGTACCGGTAAAACCAATGAGCATAACATCATCACCCATGATTTTTTTCATGGCTTTGTTGAGTATACCACCTTGAGTACGATGGCATTCATCAACAAAAACAAAAATATTTCCTTTAGCCTTAAAACCTTTGGGTAGTTTTTCGGCAAGTGCAGCCATATACTGTTCAGGTGAGCGTTTTCCTCGGAGTTTCTTCTCCTCTGGAGAAAAAGCAGATTCCTCCTGTCCTGCAATACCGAATTTATGGATAAGGGTACAAATCAAATTAGGTTCAACTTCGGACAGCATCGAAAGAAGATGATTTCCGCTTTTGGCACGAATTGGTTTATGACCGGCATCTTTGAATCCATTCTCAATTTGTTTGTCGAGCTCATCACGGTCAGTGATAATAACAACACGCGGGTCATTTGGCATATTCTCCAATATCCATTGAGCCAACCATACCATCATCAAACTTTTGCCGGCACCTTGCGAGTGCCAGATAATACCACTTTGCTTATTGCGGATGCGTGGTTTTGCTGCCTCGAATGCAAAATATTGGTTTGGACGACAAACTTTTTTGACACCTCCGTCATATACAACGCAGTCATGGATAAGACGCAAAATTCTTTTCGGTTCAAGCATCTGAAGCAATGAACGATCAAGCTCATTAGGAAATTCTGTTCTTGGAAATAGTTCAGGAATTGGTTCGGGAGTGGACGTATCATTGGGATAACTTTGACCTGTTGGTTCCTTCCAGCGTAACCAAAACTTTTCCGGAGTCAGAATTGTACCATAATGCACTCCTTCACTATCGTTTCCGGCAAAAAGAAATTGGGCAGGTACAAAAAAATGGCATATTTCATTATCTCTACCATTATTACGAATCTGTTGGCGTACACCGTCCTTAACACTAACAGTTGATTTCTTCAATTCAATAACTCCAAGAGCCATTCCATTGACATATACTACTATGTCTGGACGACGTGTATGGTATTCTTCTATATTACGGCGGACAGTTACTTCCTCTGCCAAAGAAAAGATATTATCGGCCACATTATCCTCTAGCCACTCGATAATCTTAATAGTTTTACTTTGTCCGTCATCACCTTGAATATTTACTCCATAGCGCAGATAGCTATAAAAGTTCAGATTACTCTGAAACAGCGTATCCTTATCATGGCATCGGCTTATCTCCAAATCGAGCAAGCGAAGAACTTTATTAATCTCCGTATTCGAGGCATGTTGTGTATCTTTTATAAACTGTCCAAGAATTTCGGGGATAATTGGAAGGTTATCGGCATCTTTCTTATATCCAAGATACTGATAACCACAGTAATTGTGAAGGAGATTAACAACACGGTTTTGGGTTGCGCGTTCTGAATCTACTAATGGTATCGTGTTCATATCAAACGAATTTTTCCTGTTAATAACTGCTGCATCATACCTTGACGGACTGCAATATATTTATCCCTTTTCACCTCAATTTTTTCAATTTCGTCATTCATATCAGAGAGAACTGATGCTATTTCATTCTGCTCATGCATATCTTTAGGAAGTCGAATTTTCGAAGTTAAAAATCTTCGTTTAGGAAGATTGTATCGAGTAGATCCTTGTGCTAATTCCATCATTAAATCTCTCCCAATTTTGCTGCGAAGAAGAAATGTTAGAAATCTTGGATTGATATTGGGCTTATAAAATCTTAAGCCAAAACAGAAACTATTAAGATACAAATCATCATATTCTTCCGTTACACATGAACACATACCGACCTCATCAGGGGTCTCAGAAGACGTGTTAAATATAAGGTCATTTTTTTTGAACCTTATTTTGTTTTTCGCCTTTGGAAACATTGACATGCTCAAAATAATTTGGAGATATAGTATCTTTATAAATTACATTTACGAACATAATGAATTTAGAATCGCCATGTCCGAAATCAAAACCAGTTTTCCCTGAAAGTCCGTTATAAGTATATCCCAAATCCTTAAACGCCATTTCTTCCCACGGCTCATCGAAACCGGAAAGTCGACGACGAGCGGTTAGAAGATCTTGCATTACCCCCTGCATTATAGACCGTTTCTTTTCAATCAGAGTATCAAGTTCACGAATTAACTTATCTACATCGCTCAATGCTTCCGCTATGCGCACCTGTTCTTCAATAGGAGGAACGATAAATGGAAGGGTTCGATATTTTGTTAAAGATATTCGTTGACGTGTACTTCCTTGAGTATTTTCTTCGATTATTCTTAAGTACTCACAACTTTTAGTTCCATAAATAAAGTATTGCGTATTGATAGAGTCATTAAACCTAACTTTAATAGCATCTGATCCTTGTATAAAGCAAGCCTCATGATTAGGACATATTATAGATCTACCTGCCGGCATCATCTTTGCTATCAATACATCGCCTGGATTTACCAAATGCGAGGGAAGCACTTTTGCATATTCAAATGTTGTATATTTTACATTTGAATCATTCCAACCATTTTCTCCAATATTTCCTAATTGTACTATTCGGACTTCTCGTTTAGTTGTATAGTGTTCTTGCTTTAGCTTGGTTCCAAATGGTCCGTCATTCATTACAACAATTAACTCATCAATTGTTGGCGTGCCCCATGCTTTAGGAACTAACCCTAACTCTGTTTGTTTGAATTTGGTTTCAATCATAATTCAAATCCCATTTTAGCAAGGTGTGCATTTACTTTTTCTTCAAGATCTCGTACTGAAGCGTCGATGTCGGATAAGCGGCGAGCATAACGATCAACAAGAGCAGTCACTTGTTGTTCAATATCCACAGTTACATCGAAAGCCGCACTAATGGCTCCTCCAACTATAGCAGTATGCCATTTGTCGTTAACAACCATACCCTTAATTTCCGATTCTTGTAAAGTAGGATATTTTGCAACAACAAGTTTGGTCAACTTAGATATCTTTTGTTTAACATCGGTCTTAGCATTGACCAACTCTCTATTTAAGTCAATATATTGTTTATATAACTTAATGGTATCATCTGGCAATGCCGCATAATTGACAACTTCCTTCAATCGATATTTAATTGCACTTACACTTATGTCGCTAAGACGATCAAATACATTCCGATTTTTGGCGATAATAGCTTCGCGTTTCTCTTTACCAATCTTTCCTTTTTCGTTAATAGCAAGATACGCCTCTAAAACATCTTTTTCTCCCTCCAAAGGTTTAGGACATATAGCGTAGATATATTTGCTTATGATTTCGGTAACAGTATCATTAAGTTCCTCAAAGTATTCCTCCTCCATCTGTTCTATCTCACCTTTGAGTTGTGACACACGCTCTTCAGCTTCATTAACCGCATCGTTCTCTTCTTTGAAATAGTGATTGACAACAACATGAACCGGCAACAAATCGCAATTGTAATCCCTGAAGGTGGGATTCTTTTTAGGAACAAACTTTACCTCTTTAGATTTTTTATCGGTTGTAAGAACATCACACGACAATTCTACCGTCCAACCATAGCGAGAAATCAGATAACAATCATCTTGCATGGCTGAGTTCCAATAGTTGAGCAATATGTCATATATCGTGTATTTATCAACAAGCCCATCAATTTCAGAGAGCATCTCAAGGAGTGACTCACTCCAGTCTGCTATAAGTTTTTTAGGTTGGCATCCGGGAACAAGCGCAAACATCTGTTGTGACACAAGTTTATACCATTCTTCTATTGCATCAGAGAAGAATCCACTTAAAGTACAGAATTCCTTATTGTGTGTAATAGTGTCTAGAATTTCATTACGCCCAACACAAAGTTTATAATAGCCTTTCTCCAAAGGTTCAAACAGCTCGTCTTTAAGTGTCGGACAGTGCCGCCAAAGATAAGAAAAACCTTCTTCTACATCCTTAGCAGGCAATCCACCATTTAGTTTGAGGTGAGCATAAAGATCTTGTTGTATTTCAGTATCGACAGGTGTTATATAACGTGACACATTGAGATTGCAGTCATTTCGCTCGTTGGTAATTTCGGTGTAAGGTACGAACCGAGCAAAATGAGGTATGGTTTCCTCTTTATCATCAAGGTTACCATTTGCTTCGAGATTTTCAAGAGTTTCCCATGCATCAAATACACGACGAATATCCTGTTCACGAAGTCGATTCTTTGCTCCATCTTTTGCGAATCCAAAGCGAGCATCAATCATAAAAATGCCTTTTGATGTCGAAGTCTTAGCTTTGTCAATAATGATAATACAAGCTGGAATTCCTGTACCAAAAAACAAGTTTGTAGGCAGACTTATAATGCCTCTGATATACCGTTTCTCAATAATTTTCCGCCTAACGGCTTCCTCTTCATTGCCACGAAACAAAACTCCGTTTGGTAATATACAAGCTCCGCGTCCTTGAGAATTGATTGACTTGATAATGTGAAGCAAAAATGCATAATCTTCGTAACCGACTGGTGGGATGGGAGGTAGATTGTCAGAATCTCCCCATCGGCCAAAAGTGTCATTAATCTTAATCTCTCCCTTTATCCATCCTTTCTGAGAAAATGGTGGATTGGCAACGACATAGTTGAATGTTTCCAGTTGATTTGATGTTGATTTGAAGAATGGCTTTTCAATAGTATCTCCGACTTCTAACTCTGGGTCGTCATAACCATGAAGATACATATTCATAACCGCCATACCTCGTGTTGCCCCATCAAGTTCTTGGCCAAATATAGAAACGCCATCACGATGCTTGGTATATTCCGCAGCAGCACGAAGCAACAATGATCCCGAGCCGCAAGTCGGGTCATATATAGAAATCTGTGGCCGATTGTCTTTATGTATGCCTATCAGACGAGCCATTAAGCGAGAAACCTCGGCAGGAGTATAAAACTGACCTTTCTTTTTACCACTCTCTGCCGCAAAATTCTTCATCAGATATTCATACGCATCTCCGATAAGATCGTCATCGCCAGCACGGTTCTTACTAAAATCAAGGAAATCCCGCTGAAAAACAGAAATGAGGCTTGTCAATGTATCAACCTTAGCTTTCCCTGTCCCGAGTTTAGTTGAGTCATCAAAATCAGCTTCATTGATAATGTGATCTAATCGAGGATTCGCTCGGGCTATAGCATGAAGTTTTTTCTGAATCTCCTCACCTATGTAGGGTTTCCCCTTAAGAGCAACGATGTCATTGAAAGAGCATCCTTCAGGAAGGTCAAAGAATATGTCTGAATCAGATTGAACCTTATCACTGATGTACTTCAAAAACAACATAGTCAACACATAGTTTTTGTATTGACTTGCGTCCATGCTTCCGCGTAGGATATTGCAACTTTCCCAAAGTATGCTATATAATTGAGTCTTCTTTATTGCCATAACTAAATTTTTGTCTCACCATTTATGAGTTGACGAGGGTCAACATTAAGTAATTCTGCAACTTTAACCAACATATCAAGGGATGGTTGCGACTTATTGGAACACCATCTTGAAATTGTATTCTCGGACTTACCCATTTGCTCTGCCAACCATCTATTGGTTTTTTGCTTTTCTGCAAGTACCACTTTTATTCTATTCAGCATCATTTGTTGATTATTCGACATTAGTATTTAAATTATCCTCGTTAAATTGCAAACAAAAATACATCAAATTCCCCATATAGCCAAGTATATAAGCGACAAAAACATCATTTAAAGGAATGGCTACAGTTGTCATAAAGCTATGCAAAAAGAACACATGTGCCGTTTTTATCTATTCCATCAATGAATTTCACCTTATCAAAATAATTATGCTATACAAGCATAATGCTTGTGTGGTATAATGCCTCAATCATGGCTTATTACTCAATCACATACAAATCAACCCCATACCTCATTCTAATTGGAAATTTGGCGCATTTTTGCTTGGTAATTTGGCACGCAGAAACAGTTATTCCTTACATCGTTTATCCAACACTCCGGCAAACATATCCATCTCTCTCTTGGGAATGCCCAATCGTACAACTAATTCTCTCCATCCTTTCACCTACCCAATACAATGACGAATTTGTTACCTCATTAACCCGACAACATCTTCCGGTAACATGGCGTTTCCTACATCATCTTTTGGCGCATTCTTAAGAAACAGCATCGGAACGATAGTGTAGTTCTTGGCAAACGGCAACAGATTAGCTTTACGGAGAAGTTCGGCTGTTAACTGTTTCCCATTCTCTTGAGTTGTCCATTTGCATTCGCCAACTAGCAGATACTTCTTATCAAGCGATTCTGCCATTACATCAAATTCGACTTGTTCAGGTTTCTTATCATCATTGAGGACAGCCCCCCACCAGCGTTTTGCCTTACCATAAACTACACCATTGACAAGATTACCTGTTACAGCATCCCTGCACAATTTTTCCCACTGCATACTCACATATTCCGAGAAATGGGCATTCAAAGCCTGTTCAATGGGCAAGCGACGACCAAGTTCAATGAACGAGCGATTCGGAACAACAAACTGGTAATAGAATGCCATAAAAGGATCGGCGATCTTATAAAGGCTCTTTTTCGCATTCTTTTCATCAATCCCAAACGGAACATCTTTTTCCAAGAATCCGAGATCGATAAGTTTCTTTAATGGTCGTGACAGATTTGTTGCCGGTTCATTGCATCGTCCAGCAATCTCAGAAAGACGATTTGCACCTGTACCGATATAAGACATTATTGTCGAGGTCTTGACAATATCCTTAACATGATCTTGAAACAGCTTTATAGGTTCTTCGTAAAGAGTGCCATTTACTGACAGAATATTATGCCACAATGCGTCATCAAGCGAATTTCTGTTTTCCCTTAGTTCCCAATAACGCGGCACACCTCCCCATACGGAATACTCCTCAATGGCATTCATGGCATCAAGATTCAAAGCCTCCTGAATATACGGCAAACGTATAGGCGCAAGCCTCATTATCTCATCAGCACGACCATAGAGAGGTGCAGTAGAATCAAGAAACAACCCATACATCATATTTTGAGAAGAACCACAGAGCACAAGATTATACTTCAGTTGCTTCTCATCAACAAGTTTCTGCAATATAGACGGCAGTTCCGGAGATTGTTCCACAAGATATGGAAATTCATCCAAACATAGAGTAAAACGTTTGTCTGTTCGATAATTGACCGCACGAAACATAGATTCCCAATCCGGATATGTCAGTTTATCGAAATCCAGAAACACTTGCGCTATTACTTTTGCAAGCAATACTCTCTGATGTTGCCCTTCAGAACGATCGGCAAGAAAGTAAACATCATTATCCGATAACACTCTTTTGATAAGTGTTGACTTACCTAATCGTCTACGACCATACATGACGACTAACGAAGACTTTTCTCTCGCAAGAGCATCTTTCAAACGTGCTGCTTCATCTATTCTGTCAACAAATTTCATACACTTTATTTATTATGCGATACAAACATAATGTTTTTATAGCATAATACAAAATTTCAAGCCTTGTTTTTATCCTCACATGAACATTTTTAACTTTTTCATGGGCGAATATAAACTTTATCCCTTTTTTGAAGCTCGTTTCCTTGTCTTCAAACTCAAATCTTGCAGGGCTTTTCCCAATTTATCTTCTTTGGCTAACCACAGAATATCATCGTCAAGCTGTAAAGCATACAGAACACGCAAGTAAATGCCGATTGCAACTGTCGGTATGCCTTTCTCTATTCGGGATACGGTTAACGGAGAACAGGTGGCACGTTCAGCCACTTGAGCCACACTCAAATTCCTGCGTAAACGAGCCAACTTAATCTGCTCCCCTACAACCTGCATCTTCTGCTCCAGTTTTCGGGGTAATTTGGTTCCCATTGTATTCTTTGCCATATCTTTATCTATTTAAGGTGCAAAGCGACCATGCCGATAACTTTACCATAGTCAATCTATTATATAATATGCAAAGATGGCGATTTTGATTTACTTAATGATATATTACACATACAATATCTGACATTTTTCAGTCAACATCGAAAAAAAATCCAGTCTTTAGACGCATATTCCTTTTCAAACTCTGCCTAATCTTCCTTTATACGCTCACGAAAATTCTCTTCGCTATCATTGCCACTCATCATCCAATCTACGCGAGTTGCATATATTTCTGCTATACGAATTTGCCGATATGCCTCCTTCATTACATTTATCGTTTCATCTGACAGTTCCAATACATCAGCATCATCTGGATAGCGGTCATAATAACAATGATGAATTGAGTATAATACCGGAATTCGTTCACCGTCAGAAGTGCCAGACATATATCGCATTGTTGATTGGAATATTACTCCATCTACGAAAAAATGCTGCTCTGAATATTTTTGTTCTGCCTTGACGATAGTTTTATCTGTCAGAAGAAAAGATTCCGCATCTTCATAACTGGCAAAGCTCATATAGCTATGGTATGAGCCAAAGCTATCTTTCTCGTAAATAGTCCAATAATCTTTATGTATCTTCCTGGCTTTGGTTGTAAAGTTCTCGCAATATCACGCTCGATAGAATTAGCTATCTCTCCGAAGGCAATCATATGCCGATTAAAATATCCTCCACTCATAGTTATTTATGTTCTTGGTATTTATTCTACAAGATTTTTAATCTTGTCAATTACCTTCATGATTTCAGTAGTGTCAATAGACCCATTTTCATGATCATGAGTCGTGAAAAGGTTTTCACCTTCTATGAAACCTATAGAATTATAGAATTTCAATTTCTTTTCCCATGAAGTCTTATATTCTGGAACTGTAAGCATACCCAGATGTTCCCAGATGATAATCTCATCAGAAAGGTCTACAAAAGTGAAGTCGGGAAGGCATTGATGTCCATCTCGATTAAACATTTCTTCATATTTAAACTTGATGTCGGCAGAGATAAGTTCGTTTGCGATAATTACTTCTGACTTACTACGAACCATAAGGTTGGGATTTTTTGTCCGATGTATCAGGCCTTCAACATAAGGGATTGAGGACTTATTTTCTCTTGCCACAAGTTGTTCGAACATATTTGAATTTCTTTGTGCAAGAATAGAGGCTTGAGGCTTCGTTTTTTCCCAAAGCCAATAGACATTATCTTGTATGAGTAAAATCAGTTTCTTTTTAGCTCTCGTCAATGCAGTGTAAATTAACTCACGTGTGAGAATGCGACCAGACTTAGGCAATACCAGCACCACAGTATCGAAATCGCTACCCTGACTTTTATGAATCGTGATAGAATATGCAAGTTCTATTGGAGTTTCACTATCTTCTCCGGACACGCCTCTTTTACCGAAAGATTCATTGGGAATACCGGCGTAAATCAAATTCGCATATCCTTTATAAATAGATCGCACAAAACCAATTTGACCGTTAGATAACTGATATTTTTGATGGGATGGGTATGCTTCCACTTTCTCATTTTTAAGTTGCATTATCTTATCTTTGGGATAAATCTTCTGTGTTGAGAATTGTATAAATTCCTTATCGTATGTTCCTATCCATTTCTGAACACATTCATTAAGATGCAATGCCCCCCAGATAGGATTCAGGACAGGGGTGAGGACTTGCACAGACTCAATCGTGCTAGGATTTGCCGCAAGCGATTTGATGGAGTCAATACCTAACCGATGCTGAAGAACGGCAGATAGATTATCTTCAGTACACCCCAATTCAATACATAATGCTTCCATCAGGCACTTTTCAAGGTCGCTTTCGTCTGTCCAAGTCATTACCTGCAAATCTCCATTAAGGTCTCCGGTAGCCATCTTATTGAATATTTCATCAGCCCCTTTCTTTGGTTTCTTGCTACTAAACCATGATGCAAGTGTTAAAATATCAGATTCGCCAGTAGTAATTGTACGTACTACCGTTTCTAGCGATGTGATTGCTGAATTTAATACTGGAACTGTTTCCTTGTTTTGAAGGCGGTAGCACAAATCAGCAAATGGTCTGCCTGCCCCTATCGGAGGAAGTTGGCAAGGGTCACCAATCAATATAAGGCGATTAATCTTAGCGAGATCTAACGCTTTTAAAAGAATATACAAATCTCGCGTTGTCAACATAGAACATTCGTCAATAATCACATTGGCAGCATTGGCATACTGTCTTCCGTTCGGATTGTCAATAGCTAACATTCTATCCCAATCAAAGAAACCTTGACGAACGAGGAACTGAGCAACGGTTTGGGCTTCAACACCCTTACCCATTTTGCCTAATCGAACTCTCGCTTTTCCTGTAGGGGCAAGTAAAAGCACGCCTTCGTTTTTTATTTGTGAACAGGAAAGAAATGTCTCTACTACGGTTGTTTTGCCGGTACCGGCACCACCTGTTAAGACAGAGAGTTTTCTATCCGTCATCATCTCCAACGCTTCAATCTGCTGTCTCGTTGCTTCACGGCTATTCTCGTTATTTTTGTCATAATGTGATGATGACATGGCACGAGTTTCCCAGTCAACGTTCAACTTATTACGCACAGAACTTTTTGCTCTGGCCAATAATCGTTTGCTCAACCAACGCTCCATTTCTGCGTATTCCTTTAGCTGTAGTGCCTTAGGATTGTCGTCAGGGAGATAGACCAACTCATCAGAGAAAAAACCTCGGACGGTTAAGAAATAGTCGTTTGGTAATAAAGAATTTGCATCAGAAAGAGTATCACTTACATGTTGTTCCAACTCGGCAATGGATAATAACGTGTCTCCATCGTCAAGAGCAGAGCAAAGACGTTCAACAGTCATGGAACGTAATCGGCGTTCATCTATCAAAGTACGAACAGCAAACGGTGCCGTTGGAATGTTTTCACCTTGAATGTCTACATCAGGAATCACACCAAAGTCGATAGTTTGTGTGTTCACACGATTATCGTAATCCTGAGCACATTTTTCGCTTATGATATAGGGATTAGTCAAAAGTTTTTCATAAGTCTCAGCATTGTTGGCATATTGCCCTATGATATCTGCATCGAGTTCAAATCGGGAAAGTAGCTCAAGCACTCTTTTTCCTTCATCTGAACGATACTCCCAAGATTTCTTATACGCAGGTAGTTCTGAAAAATAAACTGTATTGGAAACAGGTAGCTTCCCTGCCATTAAGTCATTGTAGTATCTCCACGGATTGTCTTTTTTCCCACATCCGGCAGTCAGAATATCCCGTTCTATCAGATATGAATAGTTTACGCCTATCGCTTTGAGGCATTCTGCAAATGAAGGGAATGGCGAAATCGAAGACTTAACCTTGGCTATGCTGTCATTTATCCAGCGTAATTGTAACTGCCAGTCGCCTCCCACTAATCCATGCTTCATAACGGACTCCAATGCCCGCCTTGCATTTTCAAGGATGATGAGCATTGATTGATTGCTAATGAATTCACAACCGTAAGATAGTTCATTGAAGATACGTTCTGTATTTCCAAGCTTATCAAGAGAGATTTTAATTTCGTCAAGGGCTTCCTCTTTTGTTAATCCTGTCTTCTTTTGAATATAGTCCTCATCAAGTTCCAGATATTGGTTGTATGGCAACAGAAAGCCTTTGGAGTCCTTTAATTCCTGCCTTATAGAATGTTGTACAACCATTTCCCATAAAGGATATGTGTAATCGGCCTCTGTATCGTATAATTTTATAGATGCCACAGAGGTTACCTCTCCCATACCGACAATCATACGGCGGCCTTCATCATCTACAGGATTACCGTTTTTACAATAAAAGACACAGATTGACTCATTAGCTTCAATATTCCCACGAAACCACTTCAGAATATCGATTTGACGCTCTGCACCATATAGCCACGATGAATTGAACGGGGATTTTTCCACATCATGAAACTCCGGATGCCTATCACTCAACCACGATTGAAAATCAAGAGACATATATCTAAATGGAATAGCTAAAGCAGAATATGCAGGGATTTCAATTGTTGTTGGCTTTAAAACGTCATGTCGCCCTCCTTTGCCCGCATACACGTGCTTAAATTCCCGTTTATATGAGTGCTGATTCATAAAACCACCGTTTTCGCTTGCACAAACGGGACGTTCATGCTGTGGAAGTAAACTCCAATCCTCAGAAGCATGCAAGCAATCAGCAGTATCCCGCGACATGGATATTCTTGGGAGAACCTTACAAAATGTATTACAAGCAGGATTCTTGCATACATGGCCATTCCAATTAGAATCATGCCAAGGAACACGTATAGAAATATGTTTCATTTGTTATAATATAAATAGATTCCAATAAACCTGTCTCTTATACACATCTCCGAGCCCACGAGACACTCGCTAATCTCG
>ENA-UAPJ01000038-UAPJ01000038.1-human-gut-metagenome-genome-assembly--contig:-NODE-38-length-86624-cov-12.555326_pt1 | contig 86624 bp, 59 predicted proteins | sample MGYA00243479_ERZ654575 | MGnify/ENA primary metagenome ERZ654575 (study PRJEB26926, sample SAMN06164839) | human gut metagenome | biome: ENVO:00009003; feature: ENVO:2100002; material: ENVO:00002003... | reverse complement strand
CATTCAACACCAAATCATCAGCCAATGGCGGATGATTTAAAACTTTATCCCACTCTTCATAAAAAATACGCATATTTCTTATGCTTGTTGCTGAAAATCCCCTCAGCCCCGGCAATTCTTTTTGTAACAGAGAAGATATTTGTTCAATGGCACCTTTCCCCCAAAAGCCTGTACGGGAATTTTCCGACACGTAACGCCCGATGCCGTAATAAAGAGATAATTGTTCCTTATTTACTGATGCGGCTGCACGGTACTGGCTTCGTAAGATAGCTTCTTTTATGGCCTTTACTGCTTCTCTATAATTCTGATTTATATTCATTTGCACTTTGTTATATGTGACAAAAGTACAAAATTAATGCTGTCAGTACAAATAAGCTTATCATTCCCTCTCCCATTTAAAATAATTTTCCTCCTTCGATAAGTGTAATACCTTATTTAATTGTTTTATATTTGTATCATTAATCCAATTTAATATTATGAAGGCATACAGTTACTATGTATTATTTTTGTTAGTCGTGTTTTGTGGGTGTTCTCGCCCCACAGAATTGACATCGCCGGATGGCAATATAAAATTAGTATTCAATCTCAATGAAGCGGGAGAGATGACCTACGGAGTTTCTGTAGGAGGGAATCCATTCATCACCCCCTCCGTTATGGGCTTTGAAGGCCGTGACGGGGTAAATCTTTCCAAAGGTTTTCTGATAGAAAGTACCGAGTACACCACAAAGGATGAAACTTGGACCCAACCTTGGGGAGAAAATAAATCAATCCGGAACCATTATAACGAAATGGCCGTGCGTTTGAAAGACCAGGCAAATACACAGCTGACCCTCCGTTTCCGCGTGTTCGATGACGGCCTGGGCTTCCGCTATGAATATCAAGTACCCCAAGTGGACAGTGTGTTCGTAATGGATGAGCTCACTTCATTTAATTTGGCACAAGACGGCAAGTCATGGTCTATTCCCGCCAGTTTTGAAACCTACGAATTGCTGTATCGCACTCTGCCCGTCAGCAAGGTGGATAATGCCAATACCCCGATGACTTTCAAAACAGATAACGGGGTATATGCCAGTATCCACGAAGCAGCTTTGACCGATTTCCCCGAAATGACTTTGAAGCATACCGAAGGTTGTCACTTCAAATCGGAACTGGCTTCCTGGCCCGATGGGGTGAAAGCCCGTTTTGCCGGAGGGACTTTCGTGACTCCGTGGCGCAGTATTCAGATAGCTCCCAAAGCGGTAGGTCTGATAAACTCCGGCCTGATACTGAATCTGAATGAGCCTTGTGTGCTGGAGGGGGATTTGAGCTGGATACGTCCTATGAAATACGTAGGTATCTGGTGGGGAATGCATCTGGGAGTCGAAACGTGGACGATGGATGAACGCCACGGCGCCACCACCGCTAATGCCAAACGTTATATAGACTTTGCTGCTGCCAATAACATAGAAGCGGTAATGTTCGAGGGATGGAATGAAGGCTGGGAAAGTTGGGGCGGTATGCAGACTTTTGACTATACCAAACCCTACGCCGATTTTGATATGGCAGAGGTGGCACGTTATGCCAAGGAGAAAGGGATTGAAATAATCGGTCACCACGAAACAGGTGGCAATATCTTTAATTACGAACGCCAGTTGGACAATGCTTACAAATGGTATGCCGACTTGGGAGTGCACAGCGTGAAGACCGGTTATGCCGGAGGACTGCCGGGCGGTCATAGCCATCATGGACAGTTCAATGTACGCCATTACCGCAAGGTGGTGCAGACTGCCGCCGGTTATCATACAACCGTTAATGCCCACGAACCTATCAAAGATACAGGAATTCGTCGTACTTACCCCAATATGATGACACGGGAAGGCGCCCGCGGTATGGAGTGGAACGGATGGAGTGAAGGTAATCCTCCAGAGCATCACGAGTTATTGCCGTTTACCCGCTTGCTGGGCGGTCCGATGGATTATACGCCGGGTACTTTTGATATTCTTTATGAAAAGACACGCAATTCTCCCCGTCGCAAGAAATGGAATGACTTGGATAAAGGAAACAGCCGTGTGAATACCACCTTGGCAAAGCAGATTGCCAATTGGGTAATCATTTATTCTCCATTGCAAATGGCATCGGATATGATTGAGAATTATGAAGGGCATCCTGCTTTCCAGTTCTTCCGGGATTTTGATGCGGACTGTGACTGGTCTGAAGCCTTGCAGGGCGAACCGGGAGAGTTTGTAGCCGTAGTACGGAAAGCGAAAGACAATTATTTCTTAGGAGCTACGACCAATGAGGAAGCACGTACGCTGACCATTCCTCTGGATTTCCTTGAGAAAGATAAAAAATACCATGCGGTGATTTATGCTGATGGAGAAGATGCCGACTGGAAAACAAATCCTACTTCTTATCAGATTAAGGACAGAGAGGTGACAGCAGCCGATACCTTGTCTGTAGTCATGGCAAAAGGTGGTGGACAAGCGGTAAGCTTTATTCCTGTAACTGACTGATTTACCAAATGCTTCGTCCTATTGCATTAATAGATTCCGAAAGGTAACTTCATCCCCTCTCAGAAGGAGATGAAGTTATCTTCGGTTATAGCCGAATTCAACAACCTTAAAACTTAGATATAAATGAAAACAACCGAAACCCCAACTCCGTCCAGACGCCGTAGTCCTATTTTCTGGGTTCCCACCGCTTATTTTGGTATGGGGCTCCCTTTTGTTGTCCTCAATATGGTAGCCGTACTGATGTACAAAGGTCTGGGAGTCAGTGATGCGAAAATAGCCTTCTGGACTTCCCTTATCATGCTTCCTTGGACACTGAAACCCCTTTGGAGTCCGTTGCTGGAGATGTACCGTACCAAGAAATTCTTTGTTGTCCTCACTCAGATGGTGTCGGGAGTTACTTTCGGGTTGATCGCTTTGTCGCTTCATCTTCCGTCTTTCTTTGCGGTCACTATTGCCTTGTTCGCCATTGTCGCTTTTAGCGGAGCAACGCACGATGTGGCCTGTGACGGAGTATATATGGACGAGTTGAATGCGCAGGAACAAGCTAAATATATAGGTTGGCAGGGAGCTTTTTATAATGTGGCGAAGATTATCGGTACAGGCTTGCTGGTCTATCTGGCCGGTTTTCTGAAAGATGAATACGAAGGGCCTGCAGAAGATGCGGTACTTTATTCCTGGACGGTCATTATGATTATCCTCGGAGTAGTGATGTTCGCCTTGGGAATTTATCATACCCGTATGTTACCTTCGGGCAAGCACGCCCATTCGGTCACCTCTTTTTCGCAGAGTATGACCGAGTTATGGAATGTCATCCGGAACTTCTTTACGAAAAAGCATATTGTTTACTATATTTGCTTTATTATTTTATATCGTTTTGCCGAAGGGTTTGTGATGAAAATTGTACCTTTGTTCCTGAAAGCCGGTCGTGATGTGGGTGGCTTGGGATTGACAGAACAGGAGATTGGTATTTATTATGGAACCTTCGGAGCGGCAGCTTTCGTACTCGGTTCATTGCTGGGTGGATATTATATTTCCGCACGTGGATTGAAAAAGACTTTGTTCTCCTTGTGTTGTGTGTTCAATCTGCCTTTTATGGCTTACACGCTGCTTGCCATTTTCCAACCGCAGAGTGCGCCCCTTATCGGAGGGGCCATTGTGCTGGAGTATTTCGGATATGGTTTCGGCTTTGTGGGGCTTACCTTGTTCATGATGCAGCAAGTGGCTGCCGGTCCTCATCAGATGGCGCATTATGCTTTTGCATCGGGTATCATGAATCTGGGTGTCATGTTGCCCGGTATGATGTCCGGATATGTCAGCGACTGGTTGGGCTATAAACTGTTTTTCATCTTTGTGCTGGTGGCTACCATTCCGGCCTTTCTGATGACCTGGTTTGTACCCTTCACACACGAAGACAAGAAATAGAGAAAAACTATTAACCTAACAAAAAAGAGAATATGAGTGAATTGAAGATTGCGGGCAATCCGTTGCCCGGTATGCCGTGGGAGGAGCGTCCCGAAGGTTGTAAAAATGTAATGTGGAGATGTAGTGCGAATCCTATCATTCCCCGTGATTTGCTGCCTACATCCAATAGTATATTCAATAGTGCGGTAGTACCTTTCGGCGAAGGGTATGCCGGAGTGTTCCGTTGTGATGATACAAACCGCCGGATGGCGCTTCATGTGGGATTCAGCAAGGATGCCGTTCATTGGGACATCAATCCGGAGAAGTTGCAGTTCCAGTGTGATATCCCCGAGATAGGTGAATGGGTGTATGGTTATGACCCGCGTGTCTGCTTTATCGATGACCGTTACTATGTGACTTGGTGTAACGGATATAAGGGCCAGCCCACCATCGGCGTGGCATGGACTACGGATTTCAAGACGTTCCACCAGGTGGAGAATGCTTTCCTGCCTTTCAACCGTAATGGCGTGCTGTTCCCTCGCAAGATTAATGGTAATTTTGCCATGTTGAGCCGTCCCAGTGACAACGGGCATACTCCTTTCGGAGATATTTATTATAGCGAGTCGCCCGACTTGGAGTTTTGGGGACGCCATCGGCATGTCATGTCGCCTGCGCCTTTTGAACAGAGTGCATGGCAGTGCTTGAAAATAGGTGCCGGTCCTATTCCTATCGAAACCAGTGAAGGCTGGTTGTTGTTCTACCACGGTGTGCTTCGTTCCTGCAATGGTTATGTCTATGCCTTTGGATCGGCATTGCTTGATTTGGACGAGCCTTGGAAGGTGAAGTTCCGTTCGGGACCTTATCTCCTCTCTCCGCGTGAACCTTACGAATGTATGGGTGATGTGCCCAATGTATGCTTCCCTTGTGCGGCTTTGCATGATCCGGCAACGGGACGGGTAGCCGTTTATTATGGTTGTGCCGATACGGTGACCGGTCTGGCATTCGGTTATATTCCTGAAATTATAGAATTTACCAAGCGTACTTCTATTATTTAAGCACAGTTTGTACTGTTCTCATTAGAAAACAGAGGATGTGTCCTGTGGCTGTCACTTCGGCCCGGACACATCCTCTTTGTTTTTTCCCGGAAAAGGGACCTGTCTGGTTATAAAGCGGTTCTTAAGTGCCATCTTCTCTTTGGCTAAGTGTTTTCTTCCGGATGATTAAGGGTTTTTATACTGAAACCTTCTACAGTCCATTGTAATGGACTGTAGAGTCTGCCGTAATGGACTGTACGGTCTGCTACAGTGGACTGTACGGTCTGCACCGGAAGACTATAGAAGATAATAGGAATAAAGACCTTAGTTGTATGGATAAAAAGGCTTATGTTTACTGTTGAAAGAGGTTATGTTCCGATATGGAAAAAACATCAGGCCGGTACACCGGTAAATTATTCAAAGTCAGTTCTCCGCCTCTCGAATTTTCTCTTTATCTTTGTTTCGGATAATCAATTATCTCGTATTTGATTGATACACAAATAGCCAATGCTATAGTAGAAAGTTGTTGGTAACGATTTAGCGACAGCAATGTTGCACCAATCTTCTGCATTTTGCTTTGTCAAACAACTCTGATACAAAAGCAGCCAAACTTCTTGATTGAGCAAAGAGTTTGGCTACTTTTCAAGTTAATCATTGTTTGATGGAGGTAATTTGCTATCGCATCTTTGAGCATTGGCATATGCTAAAATTTTCCCAACAGATGTTATACTAAAAGAATTAGGAATCTTTTCCAACCACCTTCTTAATAACGCTAAGTTATTCCTTTTATCCCATTCAGATATAAATGACTCTTCAACGTCATTTTTAAGTTTGCTATCTTTTATATGTAGTTCTACAATGGATTTAATTGCTGCTTTTTGCTGTTCAGAAAAAAGTACTTGCATGGATGTCCCGCTAATCACACGAACTAGCATAAGAGAATCTATTGCTTCAAAATTCCCAATATTTATTCTCATATAATCTTGTAATAATGAATTCTCTATAAATAAATTGGGTATCATCAACCCACTATCTTGTAATTATACCTCCCGTTAAACAACCAACAAACAAGGAAATCAATTCTGTTCCAATTCCATCAAACACTCATTCCATATATCACTATTTTACAACAAAAATCACATCCGCCAAACTCTTGTACTGATTACCCTTAAACCTGAAATTTATTTCTTTCAAAGAATCTTCGTTAAAATGATCAAGATAATCCTTCACCTTTGGCTCTATCAACGCAAATGCTCGTTTCATTTTCCAAGATTCATTCATATTCGTAGAATCAACAAGAATTAGAAACAGCCTGTTCTCAGCACCAAAACGCATTTCTCCCTGATTTGCATATAGCCATGTCATAAGTTCCAACACATTGGATTGGGCATCAGTAATAACTTCTTTCCTTTTGTTTTTTAATTCTTCAAGAATATCATTCCTACCAATTTCTGCCAGTTTTTCAGACAAGGTGTAAAGTTGTTGGGAATCAGTTTGAGTACAATCCACTGCAATGCCAACTTCCCTTGCTTTCTGTTTCAACCATGTAAGTTCTCTTTTCCCAAGTTTTATTTTCAATTTTTCTTCCATATATTGATTTGGGAAGAATGTAACTTTCAAATCTATTGGATTATTATTCAAAAAGAAATCAACACTTTTTATTTCTCCCACAGCCGAAATGACATTTTTGTGTCGTTTAAAAAGTGATTCAATTAGATAAGAAGTCCAATTATTATACCAACTTGTTTGGACATAATTCCACGCATTGTCAGCTATCTCATTTTGTTTGCTCTGTAATTCATCGTAATTGCTAATTACTTTAACATATCTACTTACAAGATGTTTATCTAATGAATTATTCTGATCTCCTCCCCAAGCATAATGGTGCACTTTATACAAATCATTCTTTAGGTTTTCTTCATCTATACCCATTGTATTATACCATTCATGGTTTCTTTCATTCAAGAATGCATCAAGCAATTGCATAGCGTTAGGCATAGTCTCAAGCATTTCAAACAATTCTACATTTTGCTCTGCAATTTTTGATGAAGTCAAAGTAATATCATTGTTTACAAGGAATTGTTGAATTTGTTTTCCTCTGCAAACAGCCCTCACTTTTAACCACATCAAGGCATTTTCATTAGAGTTGAATGCAAAAAGATTTTGACTTCTAAACTCTTTATTCCATTTTTCAAAATTTGTCATAACATAGAACTATTTCATTGTACATACTAAAAGGATTTCACTGCTTCCAGCAACACTCCCCTTTCCTCCTCGTCCGGAACTATATGTTTTCCTTTCGACCCTAACATTACGATACGGCTTTATTAAATTAACCATAGTTTCAATATCAGGATAACTTCGGTCATTATAACTTACCAACCAAGTGGGAATATGAGTAGCTCGCTCAAACATCAATTGTAGGTTTGATATGGCTTCACTATTCTTGTCAAAGCCACTGTATCTTTTAGGCTCATATCGTTTCGTCCCATTTACAAACTGCTTATCTTTCCAATATTCTACGTATGTTTCCAACAGATGGTAAAAAGATTGATAATCAGCATGACTATTACAATATGGAGGGTCAAAGTATACTAAATCGACATTTTTTAATATTGGTAATAAATCAAGAATATTTTTGTTATAGCTTATATTGTCTTTGGAATTATCAAAAACAGCAGCATTGTATTCTGGCAACAAATCTAAAAAAATATCTTTTAAAGGGCGTATCAAGCTACGATTGCGCTTTATACGTATTGGATCAGAAGCATAAGCCAAAGCTTGAGTATGAGCAAAATGTCCCATTGTCACTTTTCTTGTCATACTTCTACACATTATAGATAGAGCCAATGCTTGTTTATATTGACTGCTTAATTTATGTACATTACTACGAAAACTATCAGCAAAAGCTGCTTCCTCTGCTAAAAAGAACAAATCTGAATACAAATCTTCTATCAAATTAAATCTTGAAGGATTATCATTATTTGAGAACAAAATTTCCAAATCTGAAGGATCAAGTTTATTGACGGAGTTTTCGATAAGAGCTTTTCCTATTGAATTGTTAAAACTCAGAAAGTCATTTGTTATAACTTTCTTTCCCAATTGCTTAAACATATAGGCAATAGATTGAGAACCTGAAAATGCGTCTAATACAGTGCTGACATCCTCTGGTATAAATTGTGCAATCCATCCTCTGTGAATATGCTTGGCCCCCAAATATTGAGGTTCTGGGAATTTGTAATCTAAATATTTTGTATCTTCAAATAGCATAACCTGTTATTTTACTGCAAAAATACTTGTTTTTTTATCATTTGAGGATAATTCTCTCTCGTTTATTTTGCTTTTCTCTTAAATCTTCCGACTTCGGAGATATAAGTTTGCGGAATGCGGCAAGGCTTTCGGGAGTAACTCGAAAGGTATCGAGTAACTCGATAAACACCTTGCTGTTAGCTGACGCTAACAAAATCAGAGAGCCGACACTCTCCGATCATTAAAGCAGATTTCCGTGCTGTCTGCTATACTCGCTATACCGGGTGTGTACACTGCACTATCCTATGAAAAAAAGGATAGCCGGATTACAATTTTCGCCACCGTTCGATGTCGTCGCCGTAGGTTTCTAGATGATGCTGGGCGAGGTTTTCGATCAGTCCCGAAACGCTCATCCGCCGACCTCCCAACCTGCGGACGATCTCGTCCAGTCGGTCACGTACCTCGCAGCTCACGAAGACGGGTTTGCGGTTCTCTATTTGCGTCATTCGGAGAAACGCCTGTCGGTACTCCTCCAATGCCGCTTTTTGCTGTTTCACTCCGATACGGCCGGATACGCTCTGTGCAGGTTGTTCTGCCGTTACGGTCGTATCCGTCGGTTGTGTCGTTGCAGTTTGTACATTCGGTTCACTCGTTACACGTTGTGTGCCGGGTACACTCACTAAACCGACCTCTTCCGGTTTCAATTTCCTCATTTCGGGACGGAATAGTTCGATAATCTCTTCGGCGTCGATCTCCGGTGTTCTTTCTCTTTTGGTCATAACGTATTTGTTTTTGTCGGGTTATTTATTCTTTCAGTTGAAAATCTGTCGGCTATGCCCACTCGTTTTACGTGTACAGGCCATCAGTATATTTATTGTCGGTTGTTTGTTCACTGCACCGAGTGTACGAAGTATATATTCCCGGATTCTCGTTGCGCCTTGTGCCACGTTACGTTTTTCTCGATACCGCATCTCTTCGCTATGGCTTTAATGCTGTTCTTGCAGTTATCGTAACACGGAACGGGCAGCAACTTATCTCCCTCGGCCATGCCGTCGTACTTCTCGATGATATGCTTGGCTACATCCAGCAGCCGGATATTCGTTTCGACACCCGTTTTCTGACGCTTGGTGTTCAACCACAAATGCCCGTCGAACGAGGTTTGCAGATTCGTTTGGGTAAGATTCGCCATATCCGTCCAGCTCAATCCCGTAAAAGTGCAGAAGATGAATAGGTCGCGGATCAGCGTGTAATTCGGCTTCTTGAACGTCCCATCGATCATTTTGGTTACAAAATTATTTCTTGTAGAGCTGTTCTTCGATACGCAAATCGCAGCATGTCAACGCAATCGCATCCGAAATAGATTTTTTTCGCCTCCCTCGCCCGAATTTTGGATATTCGGCTATATTTGCAGGCGGAACAAGATGAATAGAGCTGGTATTTCAGCACTTTGAAATCCTCTCAAAACCGCCTTTACCATCTGGAACAGAGTAACGGGATAGTAACGCAACTCCGGTTTCAGTTGGCTTTTCGATGGCTTCGGTTTGGCTTCGATATCGCAGTTCGATTCTCTCTAAATCCCTTGTTTACAACCTTCTTGCTCCAATCCGCTCCCATTCTCGAATTTTCTCTTTATCTTTGTCAGAAAAATAAAGCAGTCCATGAAACGACCCAACGTACTTAATTTAACCTGCCCTGCCATCCCCGTAGTTCGGATCGGTTTTGTCGGATTAGGAAACAGGGGCATTCTTGCACTCGAGAGATATATGCATCTGGAAGGCATTGAGGTGAAAGCGCTTTGTGATTTGCGGAAGGAAAACATAGAGCGTGCAGAGCGGATTTTGCAGGAGTCCGGCCGCCCCAAGGCTGAGAACTATTCAGAAGAGGGGATGTGGCGCAGGATGTGCGAATGTAAAGAGATAGATCTTGTTTATATTTGTACAGACTGGCTGACTCATACCGAGATTGCGGTTTATGCTTTGCAGCAGGGACGCCATGTCGCTTTGGAGGTTCCTGCCGCCATGAGTGTGGCCGATTGCTGGTGTTTGGTGGATACAGCCGAAGAAACCCGCCGTCACTGCATGATGCTGGAGAACTGTTGTTACGATGCGTTTGCCTTGACTACATTGAACATGGTGCAGCAGGGGGTGTTGGGAGAGATCACTCATGCCGAGGGGGCATACATCCATGACTTGCGCAAGCATTATTTTGCAGATGAAAAGGCGGGTGGGTATCACAATCACTGGATAAAGCTTTACAGTCAGCAGCATACGGGGAATCCTTATCCTACTCACGGTTTGGGTCCTGTCTGCCAATGGATGAATATTCATCGGGGAGACCGTATGGAATATCTGGTTTCCATGTCCTCGCGTCAGGCCGGTCTTTCTGCTTATGCCGGACAGGCGTTTGGCGCATCCTCCGAAGAAGCGGCTCAGAATTATGAGATGGGGGATGTGAATACCACGCTGATTCATACCGCAAAAGGAAGAACTATCTTGTTGCAATATGATGTGACCACTCCTCGCCCGTACAGCCGCCATCAGACGGTGTGCGGCACGAAGGGATTCATGCAGAAATATCCCGTTCCCTGTCTTATGCTGGATAAATACGGAAAAGAGCCTTTGTCCGGCGAGCAGTTTGAGCGGATGATGGAGCAGTATAAACATCCTTTTACAGCTGTTATCGGAGAAGAGGCCCGGCGGAAGAATATGCCGAATGAAATGAATTATATCATGGACTATCGGCTTATTCATTGTTTGAGGAACGGTTTGCCGTTGGATCAGGATGTGTATGATGCCGCCGAATGGTCCTGCATTACGGAACTGAGCGAGCGTTCCGTGCGGCAGGGCAGTGTTCCGGTGGAGATTCCCGATTTCACACGAGGGGACTGGAAAAAGAGATAGTGCTGTAGGTTCTTTAGCACAGGGGGATAAACCGAATGGTTCTCACCTGAAGATGAAAAGAACGCTGATATTTTAATCTCCAGATGAAAATATAGGCTTGTTTATTGAACTCCCATTGATGTTATCGTTTCTTGTCTTGTGGTGTTTCCACTATTATTTTTCCTTCTTTCATGGTGAACTGTGCGATTTTCAAATCATTCAGCGCATCCAGTACGGTATTCATCGGGAGTTGGCGGTTGATATGGAAATAGATGCGTTCGTCCAGCAACGGACGTGAACGGAATACGATGCTGATGTTATACCATGAACCTATTTCTTGCATGACTTGCCTCAAGTCGGTATTGTCAAAAGAAAATTTATTCTCCGCCCATCCTTTTCTCTTCTCCGTATCGACTCTTTTCAATTGGAGTTTTCCTTGTTTATCCAAGGATATTTGTTCCCCCGGGTGCATTTCCCGGCTTTGACGGCGCTTGGTATGACTTACATTCACTCGTCCTTGATAGAGGATGACATCCGGCGAGTAACGGGGATAGGCTTTCACATCGAACACCGTTCCCAATACTCGTGTTTGTAGTTGCTCGGTGCAGACTATAAAGGGGCGGGAAGCGTCTTTGGCTACTTCAAAACGGGCTTCTCCGCTTAGTTTGACACTGCGAATGGTATCTGTAAACTCTTTCTGATACTCCAGACGGCTGTTTGCGCTGAGCAATACCTTGCTTCCGTCGCTTAATTGAACGGAGGTAATGGTAGCGGGCGGGGTGTTTACAATTATCCTTTTCCCTTCTTTCCGAAAAGTAATTTCCTCAGGAACTTCCAGTGAAGTGAAGACTTCCACTTCCTGCTGCTCAGGTTGCAGTAAAGGCTGGAATACAAGTGCCAAGGCGATGACAGCGGCGGCTATACCTAGTATCATTATCCGGCGGATAGATTGGTGTCTGATACGGTGACGACGGATGAATGTCTGCCAGGCTTTCCGGGTTTCGTCCGCGGTGGGAGTATCCCCCAATGCTTCACCGAAGAGCTGTTCCAATTGATGGTCATTCCAAGTCCCGTTTTCTTGGGAGCTTTGGTTATGGGTATCCTTTCCGCTGTCCGGATGGATGTGGTCATTTGTTGAAAACTCCTTTTTCATTGTTTCTCCTCCTTTCCTAGCATCGCTTCGCGTAGAGTCCGCAATGCTTTTGATATATGTTTTTTCACGGTGTCGGGGCTGATTCCCAGTTCTTCGGCTACCTGTTGATATGTTTTTTTCTCCCAATAGCAGCTTCGCAAGATGGTGCAAGTCGGTTCGGGCAAACTGTGGGCTATGTTTTCCGCTTGCTGCAACAGTGCCTCGTGTGCACGATAACCTTGATTCATTTCCGCACGGGTGGCTTCGGTGAGGCGGTCGATGTGTTGCTGTTCCACATTCAAATGCTTCAAACGGTTGAGACACCCGTTACGCACGGCGGCATAGAGCCAAGCGCTACGGGTGTTTTCCTTCAGTTGGTCGAACTCCTTCCAGGCTTGTTCCATGGTTTCGCTTACTATGTCCTTGGCTTCTTCCGTATTGTCCATCAAGGTGGTGGCAAAACGGACGAGGCGTGGGTACATCTCTGAGAACAGTCGTTCGAAGTGCTCTTCTTTATGGTTTCTTCTCCTGAATAAAATCTGCATGTTTCTTTGTCTTCCGTGAACAAAGGTACGGAAATTTCCTTTTCTCCGCTGGGGTTACAGACGATTCTTTTCACTTTGTCCGGCTCCGGTTCCTTTATATTTGCTCTTGGTGGCATTGAATTTATAGGATACTTGGAGGCCGAAGCGTTGGAAGTCGCGGTAAATCCGATTTTCCATATAAGCGTTTATGCCGTATAAATTGAAATGATAGTAACCGGTATGAAGAATGTCATTGGCGGTAAGTGCTATGTTTAATGTTTCATTTAAAAATGATTTGGATAAGCGTGCACTGATTTGTCCTTCCGTGCGCGTTACAAAAAATCCTTGCCGGGAAGCGGTGGAGAGATATCCTTCTATATTGAAGAACCAGCCTTTGGGAAGGTTGAAGTTGTTGTCCAGACTGATATAGAAACGGGGTTGGTTCCGGCGTTCGGTGATTCCTATTTTATTCGCATTCATATCCAAAAAAGCCATATTCACATTGAGTTGCGGTTCCCAATACCCTAGCTTGGGAGAGGCGTTGAGACTAATGCCGTAATTATGGGTTGTAGGAATGGTCTGTGTGGCAAATAAGAGGACGCCCGGATGTGTATCTTCCTTGTATGGCATAATTATATTGGTATACATATTGAGAATACGGCTGAAATAGGCTGAGAAATAGAGCCAATTCCAAGAGGTACTGGCCGAAAAACGGTGCGTCTTTTGTGTTTTCAGCAAAGGGTTTCCTTGAGAATACTCATATTTGCTGCGATAGCGGATGGAATTGGTCAATAAACTATAGTCGGGATTATTTTTCCTTAACCGGTAAGAGAGGCTGAAACTTTTGCCATTGTGTGACCAACTGGCGGCCAATACAGGAATAATATCATTATAGGTAGGGCTTTGTGCATCTATCCTTATTCCTTTTTCATAATAATCTGTTTGTTGATGTTCATAACGTATTCCCATATTCAGTTTCCAATGGCGGATGGATTTTGAATAGTCAGCAAATGTGGCATATACGGATTGTTTGATGTGGTCGTCGGCATCGGCAGAGAAACCGTTTTGGGTAAAGATATCATGGCGGTTGGTAAAAGTTTCTTCCGTACCGAATGAAAAACGTCCGTTCCATAAAGGGGCACTGACTACCAGCTTGGCGGCATAGAGGGAGCTGCGCATACGACTGTCTGCTTGCACGGTTGCATCGTCATTATTCATGGCGTTCTGGTCGGAATGCGAGCGTTTGAATAGATAATCGGCGTTGAAGTCAATATTCCATTTGCCCAGTTCTCCTGCGTAGTAGGCGTTTGCCGCGTGATCCCAACCTGTATGTGTTTGTTCTGCTGTAGTAAAGTTTATCCGGTCGGTTTCTTCATCGTTACGTCTGGTGACGGTTCTACCGGATGAATTTCTGTCTGCATTCCCTATTCCGGTTTCGGGCATATAGCGCAGACCGAAAGAATGGTGTTCATCCGGTTCATAATTGAATCCCAGCTCACCGGAAAAACGTTGGCTCTTATGGGTTTGCACATCATTTTTGTTGGTTTGCCAAATGGCGGAACCCTTGATGCGGTTCATATTTGTGGTTTTTCCATACGAGTTTTGTTGTGCCAGATAGCCTTTTACAAAGAGATCCAGACCGTCGGTGCGATAATTTAATGCCATATATTCGTTGGCGTTGGCAGAATGTCCTTGTGAATAAGTCGTATTGAAATGGCCGCTCAACCCTTGTCCGCGCCGGCGGATGGTGTGGAGGCGGATGACGGCTGCTACGTCCGAGGCATATTCGGCTCCGGGAGTGGTGATGACTTCCGCGGATAAGATTTCGTTGGCTCGGATACGCTCCAGTTCTGTCATGTCGCGTACCTTCTTATTATTTATATAGATTACAGGAGAACCACATCCCATTACATTGTATTCGCCGTTACGGCCGGTGACGAAAGGAAGATGGGGCAACATTTCTGCGGCAGACCCCATTCGGGCCAGGGAAGTTCCTGCCACGTTGGCTTTTAGTCCGTTGGGACCCACTTCTATCATGGGGCGTCGGGCGCTGATGGTGACTTCCTGCATCAGTTGGGTGTCGGGAAGCAGGTGAAACGTAGGAGTAGGGTGGTAAGGTTGCACTTCTGTCTTATAGCCTATGTAAGAAACCCGTATCAAGTAAGGTATCCCTTCTTCCGCTATCATCAGGAAACTTCCGTCTTCACGGGTGACACATCCGTTTACAAAGGTGGAATCGCCGGGTGTCAATAAGAGTACATTGGAGTAGGGCAGCGGTTCATTCTTTTCATTGGTTACTTGTCCTCGTATTTCGGTGGTGGGTACATTCTTTCCCTTTTTCTGTATGACGAAGTATTCTTCCCGTTCTTTGCAAATGAAAGGAGTGCCGTTCAGGACAGTGCCGATGGCTTCAAGTTCAGTTTTTTGCCGGATGGAGGCTGTAACCCGGTAACTTTCAGTTTCGTTATAGGAGAAGATAATATTCTTTCCACCTTCCTTTTCGATTAGTTTAAGGGCAGCGGGAAGTGGTTTGTCCTTTAATTCTATAGAGAATTGCCGGGGTGTTTGTGAATGAAGCGGAAGGATGATGCTGAATAATACGGTCATGATCCACGCTGTTTTCAAATAGCCGTCTGGTCTCATTTTACTAGTGTTTAATTGTTCTTTATAATTAGTACAACCAAGGTTTGTAATCGGGTACGGTAAAATAAAGAAAAAGATTCGATGGGTTGTCGGAATGGATTCCCGTGGTTGGTTCATGCAAAGGGAACGGATACAACTTTATGAAGAATTTATGAAGGATTGGAATAAGAATGATTCATTGTAATAGTTTGATATTCAGTGTATTGGTTGTGTATGAAGGATTTGAAGGGAAAAAAGGTGGAAAATGTATCTTGAAAGGAGATGATTAGGCCAGCTACTTGTGTTACACTTGTTTTATGGAAATTGTAGATGGCGGTAGCTATGAAGAACAGAGAGAATAGAATAGGGTGGCTGAGAACCAAATCCAGCCACCCTGTTTCTATCGTTTAAATTCTTGTCTTATTCTATCTCAATCTGATGTTTTACCGGAGTCAGGATGAAAGTAAATTCATAATCACCGTAAGGCAACATATATTGAGGCAACGGCAGAGCTCCCCAGCTGTTTACACAACCCAATCCCATCTGAGCCTTGTCGATAATCAGGTTGGTCAGGTCTGCTTTCTGTACTTCGGGCGAGTGACGCTGGTCTTTTTGTTCGCCATCATCCAGTGAACAGATGGTATAATGCAAGGCAGATGCGGAGAATGGAGCATCACCTACCACCTTCAGGCCGTTACCACCGGCATTCAGTTGCTTCCACCAACGGATATCGGTCTTGGTTCCTGTTTCCTGCGGACGGATATAGGAATAGAATTGTTCATCCACACTTTGGCGATAAATACCCAAGTCTGTGCTGTGGTTGCGGTCACTGTAGTTTTCTACCGGACCACGACCATAATATTCTACGGTTTCAAAACACTTAGGCATCTGCATTTGCATACCGAAGCGGAACATCGGAGATACTGTGGCATTCTTGTCGGCTGTCATCTTTTGGGTCACTTTGATGGCTCCTTCGTTGTTGATGACATAAGTCAGATATAATTTGGCGGAAACATTCTTCATGTCATATTCCGCATTCACTACTATCTGGTCATTTTCTGTTTTGGAATTCAAGGAAACCAGTTTCAATCCCGGGTTCTTCCATGCTGCATATTTGTTTTGCAGGCCGGCTCCCATATCATTGTCTGTCGGGGCACGCCAGAAGTTAGGGGTCAGGGCTGCGCCTTCTTTCAGCATTTCCGTTCCGTCCACTGCATATTTGCTTAAGTAACCGTTCTGTTTGTTGAACTCGGCTACGAAGTTATTGCCTTTTACGATCAGATAATGATATTGGTTGTCGATGATTTGCGGAACAACGGTGGCTACATTGGGTGTTTCCACGTTCTTCAAATCCATAGACGGTGCTTTGTAATCATTCAGTGTCAACTGATTCTTGGCGACGGTGAAACCTGCGGGCAGCAAACCTTCGCGGTTTTTCAGTTTGTAGGAAACGTTCAGCAACCATTCCTTGCAGGTACAGGTCTTGCCGATATTCAACGTAATTTTGGCTGTTTCCTGAGGAGCGATTTTTAAATCATCCACGCGTCCGGTGCGGATTATTTTTCCATCTTTCAGTACTTGCCATTCCATATAGTAGGCGGATAGGTCACGGAAGAAGTTCTCATTGAACACATTTACTTCCCCTTTGCTTAAATCGGCGGGAGTAGTCCAAATGTTCTGATAGAAATAGCCTACTTCATACATGTGCGGATTAGGAACGCGGTCGGGGCTGATCAAACCATTGTCACAGAAGTTGTTGTCAGAAGCATCAAAGCGGTTGAAGTCTCCACCGTAAGCGTAAATCATCACGCCGTCTTTTCCTTTCCAACGGCAGGACTGGTCAACGAAGTCCCAGATAAATCCACCTTGCAGGTTCGGATATTTGCGAATCAAATCCCAGTATTCTTTGAAACCACCCTGCGAGTTACCCATTGCATGGGCATATTCACACTGAATCAATGGTTTGGTAGCATCGGTACGTTGACCGTATTTTTCCATTCCTTCGTAGCCATAATACATCGGACAGAAGATATCGGTATGGTCTTTCTGGCGTGCTTGTTCATATTGGCAGGCACGGCTGGGGTCTTCTGCTTTAATCCATTGATAGCATTGTTCGAAGTTGGGGCCGTCGCCGGCTTCATTACCCAATGACCAGAAGATGATGCTTGGGTGGTTGAATCCGCGTTGTACATTGCGCTGGTTACGTTCCAGATGGGCTTTCTTATAAGAGGGGTTCTTGGCCAGAGTCTTGTCGCCGTAGCCCATGCCGTGAGATTCTATATTGGCTTCGGCTACGACATAGATACCGTATTGGTCACATAAATCGTACCATAAGTTGTCATCCGGGTAGTGGCAGGTACGTACAGCGTTCAGGTTGAATTGCTTCATTATCTGGATATCCTGTAGCATACGTTCGGGAGATACTACATAGCCTCCGTCCGGATCCATTTCGTGGCGGTCGGCCCCCTTGAACAGGACTGCTTTACCGTTAACTAAGATCTGGTCACCTTTCAATTCAATCTTGCGGAAACCTACTTTGACGGGAATTACTTCATTGCTGCCCTGCATACTGGCACGCAACGTATATAAATAAGGTGTTTCGGCACTCCACTTTTTGGGGTTTTCTACGTTCATCGTTACCAGACCGGATTTGTTGGCGGTAGCGGTTGCCACTTGCTTGCCCTGTGCATCCACCAGTTCCAAATCGACTTTGCCACTGCCTTTCAAATCCAGATTGATAGCCAGGCTACCGTTTTGATAAGCTGCGTCCAAATCGGGAGTTACACGGATATCTTGAATGCGTTTTTTGTTGCGGGCATATAGATAGCAGTCACGTCCCACACCACTGTAGCGGAAGAAATCCTGGTCTTCCAGGTAACTACCGTCGCACCAGCGGAATACTTGGAAAGCGATCAGATTCTTCTGACCCGGTTTTAAATACGGAGTCAGGTCAAATTCGGCTTCCAGTTTGCTGTCCTCGCTGTAGCCTACATAACGTCCGTTTACCCACAAATACATGTTAGAGGTAACCGAGCCGAAATGAGCGATAATATCTTTTCCATTCCATGAGGCAGGAACTACAATTTCACGTCGGTAAGAACCAACGTGGTTGTTTTCTGTCGGCACTTCGGGAGGGTTGTTCTGGAACTGGTTGCGCCAGGCATAGCCTACGTTCACATAAATAGGATCACCGTATCCGTTCAGTTCCCATACGGCGGGCACTTGCAGGTCATCCCAGCCTTTGTCGTTGAAACCGGTTTTCCAGAAATCAGTGGGGCGGGAATCCGCATCCTTCACCCAGTTGAACTTCCAGGTTCCGTTCAAAGTCATGTAGTTGGTTGATTGTTTTTTGTTCGCTTTCTTAGCTGCATCTGCATTTTCAAAAGCAAAGTAGTTCGTGTGCATCGGCGCACGGTTTACCGCATTTATTTCCGGATTGCGCCATTCTTGGAAGGTCTGCGCACCTGCTGTAAGGGCGAGGACTGTGAACAGACCTGTCATAAGTTGTTTCTTCATGCTATTATTTTATTGGTTTTGTGCAAATATAGTGAAAATAATAGTGACCAATAGGACATAAATCGGGCAATATTTGTTATAATTATGAATGATTTGCGTTCTATTATAAAAAATTATGGCATTCTTGAAGCATATTTGGAACAGGTGGCAGAGTTTACTGCATGATGAGAAATTAAAGCATAAAATATATGTGATTATTTTTGAGAGTGACACACCGATGGGAAAGTTATTCGATGTGGCGTTGATAGGGTTTATTGTCTTGAGTATTCTGGTGGTTGTTGCCGAGAGTATCAAGAGTTGGGATGCTGTTATCGGGCCTTATCTGCGAGTGTCGGAGTATGTTTTTACTTTCTTCTTTACGTTGGAGTATGTGTTGAGGCTTTATTGTTCTCCTAAACCGCGCAAGTATGCTTTTAGTTTTTTCGGTATAGTGGATTTGTTGGCTACCTTACCTTTATATATAGGCTGGCTTTTCGGCACGGCACGTTATCTGCTGGTGATCCGCACTTTCCGGTTGATTCGTGTGTTCCGTATCTTTAAACTTTTCAATTATCTGAATGAAGGTAATTTCTTGTTGCGCTCTTTGGTGTTCAGCAGTCGGAAGATTATTGTTTTTTTCTTGTTTGTACTGATATTGGTGACTTCGATCGGTACATTGATGTATATGATTGAGGGACAGCGGCCGGGCACTTCTTTCAATAATATTCCGAATAGTATTTATTGGGCGATAGTGACGATGACGACGGTAGGTTATGGGGATATCACTCCGGAAACTCCGCTAGGGCGCTTCCTTTCGGCCATTGTAATGTTACTGGGCTATACCATCATTGCAGTCCCCACAGGAATTGTTTCTGCGTCTATGATCCAGGAACATAGACGCAGGGTGGCCCTGAAATGTCCGCACTGTGGTAAGGACGGACATGAGGACGGGGCTGCTTATTGTAAATACTGTGGAGGAAAACTGGTAAATTGATTATGGAATGCTGTATGATAGAAAGTTATTCTATCACCCATCGCTTATCATGCGCCACCGTCTTTTTCGGATCATAAGTCATTCCTTCTTTGGTAGGGATTTTTATCACGTAAGTCCGCCCGCTGTGGTTGGACAAGGATGTTTCCCGCAACCAGGGATTCATATTCTTTAATATGGCCAGATTGATTCCTTTGCTGCGTGCGAAACGTGCCAAGTCTGCAATTCCTTTCGTCACAGTGACTTCCGTATAGGGAATGGGCGGATACAAATCCGATGCGCGCAGACGGAAACCGAAAGTAGTAGGGGCACTGAACAATTGTTTGGCTGCAAGAATGCGGTACACATACCGGGCTGTTTCTTCTACCAGTTGCAAATCCAGCGAATCGTCCACATCCTGTTTAGCCAGTTGGCTGGCAATACGTGCCTGACCAGCGTTGTATGAGGCGGCAACAGCCACCCAATCCTTATATTTAGCATATGCGTCTTTCAGATAACGGCAGGCGGCACGAGTCGCTTTCTCAATATGGTAACGTTCATCCACATTGTTGTTAACCTCCAGTCCGTAATCCCTTCCCGTACCTTGCATGAATTGCCATAGTCCGGCGGCTCCGGCAGAGGAACGGGCGGTGGGATTCATATTACTCTCTATGACCATCAGGTATTTAAAATCATCGGGGATTCCGTTCTCTTTCAGTATGGGTTCTACAATGGGGAAATAACGGTTGGCTTTTTTCAGCATTTGCAGGGAAGTACTGTGCATATAGGTGAATGCCAATAATTCACGGTCCATACGCTCGTGGCGGTCAAAGCGGCTCAAGTCAATCACTTTACCACAAAATTCAATGCTGGAGGGAACTTTGGGACTACTGTATTTCAATGCCGTAATACCTAAATCTTCTCGTATGATAGTGGTATCTTCCTGTTCCGTTTGGGGAGTAGCACAACTGCTGCTCACTAAGGCGGGTGAGGCGACTACAATGCAAAAGGCTGCCACAGCAGCCAGATTGATGGTTATTTTTCTCATTTTTCCTTTATTCGTTTTCATTCTCTTTTTCTTTTCCTCCCCGTCCGAAGTTACGATATTCGGTAGGGGTGAAGTTGGTACGTTTTTTAAATACCGAGAAAAAGTGTTCAGTAGAGGTATAATTCAATTCATAGCATATCTCTTTCACTGACATGGAACTTTCAATCAATAATTGTTTCGCTTTGCGCAATTTCAGCTCTTGGAAATACTTGGCGGGCGCATAGCCGGTGTATTCTTTGAATACTTTGCGGAACCAGGAATAACTGATACCTAATTTCAGTGCCAGTTCTTCCGGATCTATATCCTTGTACACATTTTCGTGCATGATGATTTTGGCACTTTCTATTTTTTGTGCCGCATTGTCCACCTCATAGCGTTTGTTCTGCGAGATAGCAAGTACAGCTCCCATAATGTGTAAAACAATGCCGGACAAATATTGTTGCGCTGCGGTCTTGTCTGCTTCCGCTACTTCCAGTGCACGGGCAAAAAGACTGGCCAGTTCTTCATTGATACCGATATCCAAAATCTGGTTTTCTTTTGAAATAAAGCTGTTTTTTACCAGATTGTCTATAATCGGACCTTCAAAACCGATGTAATATTCGTTCCATCCTGTTTTTTGCAGCGGCGCGTAGGTATGCCACTGTCCGGGAAACAGGAAAAGTATCTGTCCTTTAGATATGTCGACAGACGGAGTAGTATCGCTGGCGAAAGTTCCCCGTCCTTTAGTAATGTATACCAACTGATATTCATGCAGCACACGTCCTTTCTGGGCCGTGAAATAATAAGCGTCCGGGTGGTTGCGTGGTGGATAAACGCTCCCGGCCCTGATGGCCTGGAATCCGACGGTAGTCACCGACAAGCCGAAACGCTTGTCACGTTCATTGACAATTAGGTATTTAAAATCAGCGCCTTGGTCGTTGTAATGCATGTTTCTCTGTTTTAAAATTAGGTCACACTTATCGGCAAATATACAATTTTTTATCTTAACTGCCTCTAACCTTTTTGTCCTAAGTGTTTCTGGAGGTATAATTTTAGTTTCTTATGTATGCGGATGAGGGAAATTTAGAACAAATCTTATGGAATATTTGCTTAAAATGCTTTTTTTTGCGAATATTGCATCAAATCTTAAAGTTGAATCTATGCACTTTGCACACCGTAACTGTGAATATATTCTTGGAGTAATATATCTTTTGTGTTTTCCCGTTTGGCTTTGGGCTGATAACAAGGTCAATACCTATCATTTTAAATCTATTTCCACTTCGGTGAATTTTCCGACTAATGAAGTCCGGAAATTATTTCAGGATAGCCAGGGGTATATATGGATATCGACTTACAATGGCCTTTTGCGCTATGATGGGTATTCTATTGTGGTGTATAAACCCGATGGAGTGAATCATGGACGTTCCATTGATAGTTTTGTGAATATGGTAGCCGAAGACAAGGAGAATAATTTGTGGATAGGTACGCACAATGGATTATATGTATTGCATAAGGAAACGGATGAGATAGAAAAAATAATCAGTCCTTTGTTACAGGTAAGCAATGTGGAGAGTATTCTTTATGCAAGCAACGGGGACTTATGGGTGGGAAGCAACAAAGGGTTGTTTCGCAGGAAAGCCGGAGGACGTACTTTCGATTGTGAAAAGAACATGGACATAAAGTCCGTTATCGAAGACAGGGAAGGACAAATATGGATTGGTACTTGGGAACAGGGGTTGCTGCGTTATAATCCTCAAGAGGAATTGTATTATACTTACGAGGGGATTAACCCTGGTAATTCGGCGCATGTCATATTTCAGGATGAAGCCGGGAATATTTGGATCGGTACCTGGCGGTATGGATTGGTGAAACTCATTAATCCGTATGATCCGGAACATTTCTCATTTAAAACATTCCGGAACATCAAGGGAAATTCTCATTCTCTGTTGGATAATATTATCTACGCCATTGCTCAGGATAAAAATTCCGGAAAGCTCTGGATCGGTTCACGCAGTGGAGTCAGTATTTTGGAAGATGAATCGGGGGACGGGAATTTTACCAATATTGTTCCGGGTAACCTTCAAGGAGATTTACCTTTTAATGAAGTGAATTCTCTGTTGTGCAGTAAAGACGGGCTGATGTGGCTGGGTATGTTGGGGGGAGGTGTTTGTACTGTAAATACAAATAAGTTCCGGTTTAATTATGATTCTTTGGAGGCTTTGCGTGAGCATTGCCCTACCAGCTCTGTCCGCAGTGTCTATCAGGAGGATAATGGGAATCTGTGGATGGGAATCATGGGATTCGGTCTGGTTTTTTATGATATGGAACAGCATACCATTGTTCCTTACCGCTCTCATCCTGTATTGAAGAATATGGGATATACATCGACGGTCAATGATATTATTTATCGTAAAAGGACAAATGAATTGTGTTTTGCCACTTGGGATGACGGTGTGTGGTTCTATAACGTCAAAGCCGGGAAAGCACACGTGGTAAATACCGTAACCAACCCGGAACTGAGTGATATTTGTATTTATTCTTTGTTGGAGGATTCGAAAGGGAATCTGTGGTTGGGGACACGTTCGGGAGTGTTTATTTTGGATACGGAACAAAGGCTTCATTCTTTGAATGAACTGGTGACTTTGACAAATCAGGCATTGCCCCAAATTTCTATTTTCAAAATGGCGGAAGATCAAGATGGTTTTATCTGGATAGCGACTAGCAATGAAGGGGTATGGCGGATAGATACATCCGGAGAAACATATAAGGTTAAGTTTTATACGCCTTCGGATGGTACATTATCCACTATCGGGGCGATGAGTGTTTGTGTGGATGGATACAATAGAGTATGGGTGGGGTCGAATGGTAATGGACTCGATTTGTATGACCGGAAGAATGATCGTTTTGTTTCAGTCTTGAATGATTATTTCCGGAATGGAGATGTTGTTTTCAGCATGCTGGAGGATGATGAGCATACTTTATGGCTTACTACCAATGCGGAAATGTATCACATTGATATCCCTTTGGATGGTGCTGCACCGAAAATACATACTTACACGGTAGATGATGGTTTGCAAGACCACATGTTTAACCGGAATTCTTGCTTCAAGGGGGCGGATGGGAAACTTATCTTCGGAGGATTCCGTGGATTGAACAGCTTTTATCCTGATAAAATTGTTCAGGATACTGCTTATTCTCCGGTAGTGATTACAGATATAAAGGTACATAATGTATCGGTACGTACCTACCCTCTTTCCATCAGAAAGGGGATTGTTGCAAACAGGGCTATTGATTTTATTGATAAAATTGTATTAGGATACCGGGAGAATAATTTCAGTCTTGATTTTTCAATATTGAACTATATCAATCCTGAGTTGAACCGTTATTTATATCGGTTGGAGGGATATGACAAGGAATGGTTGTCCGTTGAGGCTGGACGTCGGTTTGCCTATTATAACAATCTTCCGGCAGGTACTTATACTTTTTGTGTAAAGGGAGCCAATCAGAATGGAATCTGGTCTCCGGATATGAAATGTCTGCGTATAACTATTCTTCCGCCGCCTTGGTTATCGTGGTGGGCTTATTGCCTTTATGTCTTGTTGTTCGTTTCATTGGCATGGTATACTTATCGGATTGTCAGAAACCGTATCCGGATGAAACAGGCCATAGAGATGGGGAAGATAGAGCGGCAGAAAATGGAGGAAATCAATCATGCTAAATTACAGTTCTTTACCAATATCACTCATGAGTTGCTGACTCCGCTTTCTATTATATCGGCTTCGGTGGATGAACTGAAACAAGAAGTACCGGCAAGTTCGTCGGTTTGTCCTGTGATAGCTGATAATACTGTGCGGTTAATCCGGTTGATTCAGCAGATCTTAGAGTTCAGAAAAGTGGAGAATGGCAAGTTGCGGCTGAAAGTCTCGCATGGAAATGTCAGTATGTTCTTGAAAAAATCAGTGTCGGCTTTCGCACCTTTGGTTAAAAAGCAGAAATTGTCCATACAATTTGATTTGTCTGAAGAATATTCGGGATATTTTGATGTGGATAAATTGGATAAAGTGGTGTACAATCTGCTTTCCAATGCCGCTAAATATACTCCTGAAGGAGGAACTATTGTGGTGTCACAGGCTCATGATGAGGAAAGGGGAACTTTTAAATTGAGTGTGAACAATCCCGGCGAGTTGATTCCAAAAGAGAAGTTGGATCATATGTTCGAGAGATTTTATGAAGGGGAGTATCGCAAATTCCATACCATAGGGACGGGTATCGGTTTGTCACTGACTAAAGACTTGGTATTGTTGCATCATGGAACGATACAAGTATTTAGCGATAAGGAGGAAGGGAATACTTTTGTGGTTGAAATTCCTATAAGACGTGAGGCTTTTGATGAGGATGAGGTAGACGAGAATACCGAAAATGTGGACTATGCTATTTTATCGGCAGATGAAATGGAGAATGTCTCGGAGATTGATATGTTGGAAGAGAAACCGGCAGCATCGACTATTTTGTTGGTGGAGGATAATGAGGAATTATTGGCTTTGATGGTTCGTCTGTTGCATGGCAAATACCATATTCTGAAGGCCGCCAATGGAACGGAAGCTTTGGAGATACTTGCCAAACAGGAAGTGGATTTAATTGTTTCTGATGTTATGATGCCCGAAATGGACGGTATGGAATTGTGCCGCCGGGTGAAGACTCAATTTGAGACCTGCCATATTCCATTGATTTTGTTAACGGCCAAGACTAGTGATGAAGACCGTGTGGAAGGGTATGAGTCTGGGGCCGATGGTTATATCTGTAAACCGCTCCGCCTCTCTGTCTTGTTTGCCAAGATAGATAACTTGTTGAAACGGCGCAAACGTATGGGGGTGGATTTCCGTAAGCAGTTGGTTTTTGAAGCCAAAGAATTAAATTACACCTCGATGGACGAAGCTTTCATTCGGAAAGCGGTGGATTGTGTGAATGCCCATTTGAGTGATTGTGATTTTGAACATGCACAGTTTATGGCGGAGATGGGTATGGCCCGGACTACACTAGCAGATAAATTGAAACTGTTGACCGGACTTACTCCCTCTGCATTTATCAGCAATGTCCGTTTGCAAGCGGCTTGTCGGCTGATAGACGAGAAAAAGAAAATCCGTATAGCCGATTTGGCGTATGCTGTAGGTTTCAACGACCCTAAATATTTCAGTTCCTGCTTTAAGAAGAAATTCGGACTTTCTCCTACAGAGTATATGATGAAGTATGATGGCTGATTATTACCGGAAATAGGCTCTATAGGGAATAAACAGCCTTTTTCCGGTAATAATTCTCCCTGTTTCTTTTCTGTTCCTCTTACTTTTGCTGGCAAATAAAACGAATTATCTTTATTTGTTAGACCTTTAAAAAAAGTATTATGAACATGAAAACTCTGACAGAAACCAGTACATTCCGGGTACTGAGCCTATTGCTGTGTTTCTGCTTCTTCATCCCTGCGATGAATGTGAGCGCTTCCAGTCTGCAAGCAGACAAGTTTAAAGTTTCCGGTATTGTAAAAGATGCCACAGGCGAACCGGTCATCGGTGCTAGTGTGGTTGAAAAAGGAACAACCAATGGAACGGTAACTGACTTGGATGGTAATTTCAATCTCTCGGTGGCTTCTAATTCTACTATTGTCATTTCTTTTATAGGATATTCCGATCAGGAATTTCATATTTCGAAAGACAATATGGTACTGAATGTAAATCTGAAGGAAGATACGGAAATGATTGACGAAGTGGTAGTAGTCGGTTATGGTGTGCAGAAGAAGGAAAATCTGACGGGTTCTGTTGCTGCTGTAAATTTCAAGGATGTAGCTTCTATGCCGGTAGCTAATACTGCCAATATGCTTCAGGGCCGTTTGCCGGGTGTTATGTTGACCAACAATGGTGCCCAGGCCGGTCATGACAGTCCCGAAATCCGTATCCGTGGTGTGGGAACTTTTGAACACAATGATCCGATGGTCCTGATCGACGGAGTGGAAAGCTCGGTGAGCCAGATTGCGGAAATTCCTGCTGATGATATTGAAAGTGTTTCTGTATTGAAAGATGCGGCTTCGGCTTCTATCTATGGTGTGCGTGCTGCAAACGGTGTTATTTTGGTGACTACCAAACGAGGCGGTGAGCAGAAACCTACTATTACTTATTCTGGTAGCATCGCTTTGCAGGAGGCTACCGTGTTGCCCGATTATGTGAATTCTTATGAGTGGGCGAAGATGTATAATGAATGTTGGCCTTCCAAGGCATATACGGATGATATGTTACAGAAATTGCAAAATGGATCAGATCCCGATCATTTTGCCAATACCAATTGGGCTAAGGAAATGTTCCGTACGGCAGCTATGCACCAACACCATTTGTCAGTGAATGGAGGTAGTAAGGCAGTACATTACATGATTTCCACTCAATATTTCCAGCAAGATGGTATCTTGCGTGAGACAGCTAACCAACGTTTCAATTTCCGTTCTAATCTGGATGCGCAGTTGGGTATTGTAAAATTAGGATTGAATCTTTCGGGAAGCCGCCAGAACATTGATGAGCCTACGACCAGTGTTACCGGCGAAGGTTTGATGCGCTACCTTACTTGGTTTACCCGTCCTACTGTTCCTGTACGCTATTCTAACGGACATTATGGATTCCTGGATGGAAATCCCAATATTTCCCAATCCGTATTCAAAAATCCGATTGAAGCTTTGAATATGGGATATAAGGATAACAAGCATTATCGTTTTGATGGTAAATTCTTTGGTGAGATTGACATCATGAAAGGATTGAAGTTCCGTTCAAGCCTGGCTTATAAATATTATATGAATGATGTGACTACTTTCAATCCGAAGAATAATGTAAGATACGATGCTGAAGGAAATGCGCTGACCACGGTCGGTACCAATAAACTGACAGATTATCATTATCTGGAAACGACTTATATTAATGAAAATATCCTGACTTATGATTTTTCTGTAGGAAAACATTCGTTCAATCTGTTGGCAGGCCATTCTATCCAGGCTACCCGTTGGGACAAGAATGAGGCGTCCAAGCAGGGATTTGCTACCGATAATATTTATGAAATGGATGGAGGTACTATGAATGATCATGTGACCGGATCGGCGGAAGAAAGTTCCTTGCAGTCATTCTTCGGACGCTTGAACTATAATTACGGAGGCCGTTATCTGTTAGAGATGAATGTCCGTCACGATGGTTCGTCACGTATGCCCAAGGCACATCGTTATGCTACCTTCCCTTCATTTTCGGGTGCATGGATCATGACAAATGAGAAATTTATGGAGAATGTGAAGTTCCTCCACTCATTGAAATTGCGTGGTAGCTGGGGTAAATTGGGTAATCAGGAAATTGGTAACTATGCTTATGCGGCTACATTGGCGGCTAGTGGTAGTTACTATTTTGGTGATAGCAAACAGATTGGTATGAAGACTGCCAAGATACCTAATGAGAACATTAAATGGGAAACAACTACTATTACAGACTTTGGTTTTGATGCTGCTTTTTGGGGTGGAAAGATCAATGTCACTTTTGACTGGTATGAGAAAAATACCTCGGATATTTTGATGAAACTCGCTATGCCGGGTATTTTCCTGGGATCTTTGGATGCTCCTTATCAGAATGCGGGAAAGGTCCGTAACCGTGGTTGGGAATTGGCAGCTAACTATTTCGACCAAAAAGGTGATTGGGCATGGCAGGCAGGTTTCTCACTTTCAGGCGTGAAAAATGAGATTACTGATATGAAAGGGGTGGAAGATATAAGTAATAATACCATCAATCGTGAAGGTGAAGCCATCGGTTCTTATTATGGGCTGAAAGCTATCGGTATCTATCGTACCCAGGCAGATTTGGATCGTGTAAATGCGAACGGACAGAAGATTCTGCAAAACAACCAGGAACCGCAATTAGGTGATATCATGTATGAAGATATAGATAATAATGGCAACATAAATGATGCTGACCGTACTGTTATCGGAAATCCGTTCCCTAAAATGCAGTATTCTTTTAACTTGGGATTCTCTTATAAAGATTTTGATGTTAATACATTTTGGCAAGGCATTGCAGGTGTATATCGTTATAATTGGGATGAAACTACTATTTCCAATGGCGGAAACAAGACTAGCCGTTGGTTGGACAGATGGTCTGAAAGTAATCCGGATGGAAGCATGCCTCGTTTGGGAGGAACTATTAATAATAACTACTCTTCATTTTGGCTGACAAAAGGAGATTATTTGCGCCTGAAGAACTTGGAAATTGGATATACTTTCAGGCAAAGAGAGTTTTTGACCAAGTTGGGCGTTCAGAGTCTCAGACTCTATTTGGCAGGAACTAATTTGCTTACTTTCACTTCCTTGGATGATTATGATCCTGAGAAACTGAGCACAGATTCCCGTAATGATGTGCATCCCAATACAAGAACTTATTCATTTGGTGTTAACGTTAAATTTTAAAAGCAACAACTATGAAATCAATTAATAAATTTATAGGGCTAGCTCTGTTGTCAGGAGCTTTGCTGACTTCTTGCTCTGACAGTTTTTTGCAGAGGGACTCATTGACAGAATCTTCATCCAATACATTTTGGCAGACACCGGATGATGCTTTGATGGCGTTGGCATCTTGTTATGATGCTTTGCAGAGCAATCAGCTTTATAATTCCGACCAATATTCATTGGGCCCTTTATATATGGATTGTATATCAGATAATGGCGGTCATTTTAATTGGAGTGGCTGGATGGAAGGTTATGATATGGCTATGGGGATTCATACCCCAAGTTCTTCTATTATTGGCAGTTATTGGAAAGATTGCTATGAAGTGATCAGTCGTTGTAATGTGCTGATTGCTAATATTGATAGAGTGGATATGGATGCTTCCCAAAAGGCGATTTATCAGGCTGAGGCAAAGACCATACGTGCATTGATGTATATAAACTTGACTATGACGTATCAGGATGTTCCTTTCCTGACCGCCCCTTTGACCATTGACGAGGCTGAATGTGAAAAGACGGACCGTGCAGCTATTGTGGCTCATATTATGACTGATTTGCAGGACGCGGCTGAAGTACTTCCGCAAAACGCGTCTTCACGGGGACACATCACCAAAGGAGCTGCTCTTTCCCTACTGGGGCGTGTGGCTTTGTATAATGAAAAATGGGATGACGCAATTGCTGCTTATAAGCAGGTGCAAGGTTTGGGATACTCGCTTGATCCGAGTTATGCCAAACTGTTTACTCAAAGTGGAGAAACTTCTCCTGAAATCATTTTTGCAGTCCGTTATGAAGGACCGGGTATGAGTGAAGGTGCTGCTTTTAATGCGCATTGGAATACTCCGCTGGAAGCAATGAATGGTACTATAGATTTGGCGGATGCTTATTATTGCAAAGACGGTAAGCCGACTACCGATACGAAGATAGCCGAATTAAACAATGAGGGTGGCTTGGATGTTAGCAAGCCTAATCCTGCTCATTTTGAGAATCGTGATCCACGTTTGTATAGTACTTTGTTTGTTCCCGGTATGCTTTGGAACGGTAAAGGAGGTATAGATACTTCGGCTTCAAATCCGTATGCCAATGTATATGGTGGAGCTGCCGCTTCCCTGTCTACCATATATGTTTATAAGTATTTTGATCCTACGGATACTTCTAACTCTTGGGATAATGGACAAGACTTTTATGTGGTGCGTTATGCTGAAGTTTTATTATCTTTGGCGGAGGCAATGGTACAGAAAGGAGGCTATGCTTATAGTGATGTAACTGCTTTAGTGAATGAAGTGCGGCAACGTGCAGATGTGAACATGCCCACAGTAGAGGAAGTGGAAGGCACTTCTCTTTCTAAAGATGAATTGTTGGAAGTCATTAAGCATGAGCGTCGTGTGGAACTGGCCTTTGAAGGTTTGCGTTTGTTTGACCTTTATCGTTGGAAGGAATTGGATAAGGCGGTAGCTAATATAGAGAATGAACGCACTATGTATGGCTTGGCTTATGAAGCACGTAAGTTCAACGGTGAGAGGGATTATGTATGGCCTTTGCCAACTGCCGAACTGGATACTAACAAGAAACTGGTTCAGCACGACTTGTGGAAGTAATGTAGAGTGTAGGTTTTCATCACAGGGTACATGGATTGTCACAAAGAAGTAGGAGGCAAACAACCTTTAAATCAAAAAACTGTGTGAATTTGCGTAATCTGTGGTGAATCCTAGTTGTTCTGACAACTTCTGGAATAAATAGATAACTTTTTAAAAACGGAAGAGAAATGAGAAAAACAATGATCCTTCTTTTATTTTCCTTCCTGTTGGCAGCATGTTCTGATAGTCCAGTGTGCTATTATCTGGATGCTACCGGCGGTGATGATAATAATAGTGGGTTAGCCCCGGATGAAGCATGGAAAAGTCTGGAAAAACTACGTGGAGTGAAATTACTGCCGGGCAATAAAGTTTTGTTGAAGCGCGGTGAGGTTTTTAATGGCGAACTTGAAATCACCGGACACGGTATACCCGAAGATCGTATTTATATAGATGCTTATGGTGATGGTGAACGGAAACCTTGCATTGTGGGATATGATACTTCCTTGTATGCAGCTCGTATCTGTAATTCGGACTATATAACGATGCAGAATTTGGAAATCGTGAATACAGGTAGACAGCCTCTGCCTTATCGTTCGGGCTTGAAGATAGAGTGTATGGATTATGGCGTATCGCAGAACATTGTTGTCAATAATGTGACTGTACGGGATGTCAATGGTTCGTTGGTAAAAGAAAAAGGCGGAGGGTGCGGTATTTATATAGTGAATGGCGGTGAAAAGAAAATTTCAACATTCAATAGGTTAACCATAGAGAACTGCCATATTTTGAGATGCACCCGTAATGCTATGATTTGGGCCGCTTATAGCGATCGGCAGAACTGGCATCCCAGCAAGCATACCGTGATACGGGGAAATTTGATAGAGGAAGTACCAGGTGATGGTATTGTACCTATCGGTTGTGACAGTACCTTGATAGAATACAACGTAATGCGTGATTGTCCTGATATGCTTCCTGACACAGAGGCGGCGGCAGGTATTTGGCCGTGGAGTTGTGATAATACTTTGGTGCAATTCAATGAGGTAAGTGGTCATAAGGCTCCGTGGGATGCACAGGGGTTTGATTCGGACTGGAATTGCCGGGGAACGGTCATTCAGTATAATTATAGTCATGATAACTATGGTGGCTTAGTATTGGTTTGCAATGACGGCACGGCCGACGCATCTTTTAATGTAGGTAACTTGGGCACTATTGTCCGTTACAATGTGAGTATAGGTGACGGAGTGCGGCCTGAACCGACTCGTGCCGGGATGTTCTCACCAGCTGTTCATCTGGCAGGTCCTGTAAAGGACAGTCGCATTACCCGTAACATTATTCATGTGAACCGTAAACCTGCGGCTGATATCGATCGTACTATGATTACTTTGGATTCATGGGGCGGATATCCGGATAGTACATTTATTAGTGGAAATATTTTTTATGCTCCAGAATCCAGCAGATTCCAATTGACAGAATCTACACATAATTTCTTTGAAGGCAATTATTACCTTGGTCGGTTCGAGAAATTACCTGAAGATGGTAAAGCCTGCCAATCAGCTGAAATTTATCAGCAGGAAGTATTGGCAAAGGATGAAAACGGTTATCAGGGCTTGGCTTTGTTGATGGATACGGTGGAAGTGACCGGAGTAAAAGGAGTTTTTGTCAATAAGGAAGCCATTGAGAATTTCTTTAGCCGGTTAGAGAAATAAGTAAATAATAGCTGTAATTTAATCAGGGGGGCAAAACTAAAATGACCTGATCATATAGCACGATAGGTTGTTTTAGTTTTGCCCCCCTTTTATTTATGGCTCATTCTTTCTTCTTTAGATCCATTTCTCCGGAGAAAGAAATAGATTGTCTGTTTGTAGGGGTGACCTGTATGTTACTGCTGCCATTGGGATAAATGATGATATTGTAAAGGTAATTGTCTTCCTCGTTCCGTACTTTTAGTGTGATTTTAGCATTCCCCTTTTTATTATATGCTGAAGTATATTCTGATAAAGGAGCACTAAAATTTAATCCTTTTCCACCCCCGTAAGGAACGTTATACGCCACTCCGAAATAAGGCAGATAGGAATAAACCGAATCGTTTCTTATTTCTAAAGAATAATCGGAAGTCAGGTGTTTGCTGCCTCCTTTCATAGGCATTACCCGGTCCACATTGATTTTGTATGTCTTTGCGTCAACAGCTTCGCGTACAGCTTGTTCTGTCTGTTGCTTCTTCTCTTTCTTACTCTGAGCCGCTATAGGTGTCAGGCTGCTTGATAGAAAGAAACTTGCCAAAAGGAATAATTTATTTGCTTTCATATATCTCTGTAGGTTTAGTGAATCTGTCTTTGTCAAAGATAGCCAAAAAGAGTACTCGTTGTTCTAAAAAAAACATAAGATACTCAAACTGTCAATGAGTTAAGTACGCGATTATCTAGGAAGTGTTTGCTATATAGGGAGTGTTAATCTTTTTAATCAATAGAATAATGAGATAAAAACATAAATTGGTCATTTTATATGCTTGTTCATTTGTGATGAATATCGTGTGATGAAAAGCTTAAGTGGCAATCTGGATCTCATTTATCTTTTAAGCTCCGATAATAAAAAAGATGATTTGTCCCCATGTGGGTTCAAATCATCTTCAAAATCTCCCCATTAGGGGAAGACCATAAAAATATTATTTGGGTAGATTAAAAGCCACACTCATTTCTTTCATCTGTTCCTGGCTCATGCCGTCGGGTTCAAATCCCATATTTTTGGCAGCGATGTAAATTAATGCGGATTTATTTAAAACATCAATTTGGTCGAATGCGGCCATTACGTCACAGTCAACAGCAAAGATACCGTGTTTTTCCCACATGACTACATCATAATCAGCCAATTCCTTGATAGTTGCATCTGCTAATTCTACAGAACTGGGTAACTGATAAGGAATCATGCCCAATCCACGTGGGCAGAATGCTTTTGTTTCGGGAATCATGCTCCATAGCAGGTTGGTTGCCACATCTTTCTCCATGAACTTTTTGTTGTGAGACAAGGCAATCAGTTCGATGGGGTGTGTGTGTACGGATGCTTTATAAGGAGAGCCTATGCTAATGAGATAATTGTGTACGCTCAGGTGGGAGGGAACTTCCGAAGTAGGTTGAACCGGTTTGTCGGCAATAATGACATAACTAGCACAATCATCTAAAATACGGATGACAGAACCGTTATCCATAGGCCAACGTGCCAAATCCCGCATACGCATATTGGTTCCTTTGCAATAAAAATAACAGCCTTTCAAGTGAGGCAGTGTTACACCGATTTGTTTTACTTCGCTGATAGCGGGCATCTGACGGATTTCATCGTCTACATACTCGGTGATATTGACGGTGATATTACCTCCGTTACGTTCGGCCCATCCTTTTTGCCACAAATATCCGGCTACTTCGGCTACTTTATTCACCTCTTTGACCAATTCGGGGCGATTGTCTAAGATTGATTTCATATCTTCTTTTATTTGATTGTTCATAGGGTATTGTTATTCATTTTTTTATTCTGAATAACAGTATGCTACAAATATAATAATTCTTTTAGAATAAATTAGGGAATACAAGAGAAAAGATAAGAACTACCAGTCCGGTTACCAGAACAGTGATAGTTTGGGTGGATACACCTTTCCATTCTTTTAATAAAATACCCCATACGTTACTGAAAGTAACATTCAAAGCCATTAATATACACCATGAGAAGGCAAGCAGTACAGGACTTCCGGTCAGGAAACTTTTACCCATTTCCAGTCCGAAGAATTGCATGTACCACAGTACTCCTGCCAAGGCGCAGAATATCAGGTTGTTTACCCATACATTGCCTTTGGCATAATCACTCATAGTTTTGTTGGCTACATTTTGTTGCAGACAGTAAACGGCATTGGTTAAAAAACCGCCTAGTGTTACCAGAAAGATTACAGGAAGTCCCGCATAAAGACCTTCTACACCTCCAGCTAACGCAGCTTCCTTGATGGGAGTTCCTGCATCGAGTCCCAAAGCGAAACAGGCACTCATCACACCTGCCAGTAGGGCTACCAACAGTCCTTTAGTCAGAGCAAAATCTTTTACTGCCGCGCGTTTATCTTCCTCGCTCATGTTTTTGGCGCGAAGACTGCCGGCATATCCTATAATGGCAATGCCCGACAAAGTGATACATACTCCTAGTAAAAGAATAAGTCCGTTTCCTTTGAACAGGTTGGTTCCGGCAAAGATGGCGGGGAACAGTGTACCGAATCCGGCACAAGTACCCAGTGCGATACTTTGTCCTAAGGCTACTCCCAGATAACGCATGGAAAGACCAAAGGTAAGGCCGCCCACTCCCCATAATATACCATAAAAGATGCTCATTGGAGCACCTCCCGCTCCCCAAAGGTCAAACAGACTGCCTCCTTGGGGAATACCTAGCAATGCGCCCAATAGTGGGAACACCAACCAGGCGAATACACCTTGTATCAGCCAAAAACTTTCCCAACTCCATTCTTTTACTTTCTTGATAGGTACGTATGAACTGGATTGGCAGAAGCTTCCTATAGCGATAATGATTAATCCGATAATGATTTCCATTGTTTATATTCTTTAAAACCACAAATACGTTCTCTGTAGGGGCAGATACATGAGGCCACCCTTACAGAGGACGATATTGTGGTTGGATATTGATTAGCGTTTAGAAGTAACTTCTGCTTCGTATTTCTCTACTTCTGCAATGAACTCTTCGCCTACGGGTACATTGTTCTTCAAGCAGAACATATCCCATACAGCATTCCAAGGCAAAGCTTTTTCTTCTTCGAGCAGAGCCAGACGTTGGAATCCTTGTCCGTTTGCTTCGTATTCGCGCAATTTGGCAATCGGTTCCAGCAAAGCGCGTACCATACATTTCTGAGCTGCACGGCTGCCGATAACGTATGCACCGATACGGTTGATGGAAGCATCGAAGTAGTCAAGTCCATAGTGTACACGATCCAAGGCGTTGCAACGAACGATTTCGCTGAACAAATCCATAGTCGGGTCGTCCATGATGGTTACGTGGTCTGAGTCCCAACGTACGGGGCGACTTACGTGCAGCATCAGTTCGGGAACATACAACAATAAAGAAGAAACTTTGTCTGCAACACTTTCTGTCGGGTGGAAGTGCCCGGTATCCAAGGTAATCATCTTGTTGTTCTTGGCGCCATAGCCGATATAGAAATCATTAGACCCCACTGTATAGCTTTCCAGTCCGATACCGAATACTTTGGATTCGATACAGTCTTTCATGTTCTTGTATTCTGTTGCGAAAATCTGATCCAGAGAGTCTTTTAACAAAGCACGATATTTCATGCGGTTTACAGTGATGTCTTTGCTGCCATCGTGTACCCACAGGTTCATGATACAAGGATCGCCTTGAGCTTTACCCATTTCTTCGGCTACGGCACGGCAACGTTTAGTATGTTCAATCCAGAAGTTGCGGATACCTTCATCGGGATTTGACAAAGACAGATCACCGCTTTTGGGATGGGAGAATGAAGTAGAGTTGAAATCCAGTTTCATGTTGTTTTCCTTACCCCATTCAATCCAACTTTTGAAATGTTCGGGTTCTACTTCGTCACGATCTACGACTTTTCCTTGAAAGTCGCCATAAATTTCGTGCAGATTCAAACGGTGAGTACCTGGTATATATGAAGCAGCTTTCAGAATGTCTGCACGCAGTTCGTCGATGTTGCGAGCTTTGCCGGGATAGTTACCTGTAGCCTGGATACCACCGGTCAATGAACCTGCCTGAACTTCGAAACCGGTTACATCATCTGCTTGCCAGCAATGCAGTGACAGATGGAAATTCTGCATGGTTTCCATTACTTTTTCTGTGTCAACACCTACAGCGGCATAACGTTCTTTTGCAATCTCATACGCTTTATTAATCAATTCTTCTTTCATGATATTATTTGTTTATTTAATGAATAAATTTCAAGGTGAATATTAAATATCTTCTCTATAATGAGCTAAATACTTCTTATATGCTTCTTCCCATTCTTCTGCTTGCTGGGGCTCAAAAGAAACGGTTTCTATGGAAGTGCTGATTAGTTGGCGCATAGCCGCAATATCGTTTACCAGCCCGTTGGCTTTTGCCTGTAACATAATGTTGCCGATAGCTGTTCCTTCACTGGGACCTGCTATAACAGGTACGCCCACTGCGTTGCAAGTGAATTGGTTTAACAAATTGTTTCGTGAGCCTCCACCGATAATGTGCAGCTTTTCGATGGGGAACGGGGCCATTTGTTGCAAATAGCCGAATACTTGTTTGTAGCGCAGGGCAAGACTGTCGAAAATACAACGAGTGATTTCGCCATAACTCTGTGGTACAGGTTGGTTGGTTTCTTTGCAATAATGTCCGATGGCTTGAATCATAGATGACGGATTGGCGAAGCAGGGAGCATCGGGATTGATGACACTGCGGAAAGCGGGAACTGCCAGGGCTGCATCTATCAGTTCTGTATAAGAATAGTTGTTGGTTGCTTCCCATTCTTTGCGGCAACGTTCCAACAACCACATGCCACAGATATTTTTCAGGAACCGGGTCGTTCCTTCCACACCTCCTTCGTTGGTGAAGTTCTGTTCAAAGCTTTCCTTATTTATAATAGCATCTTTCACTTCAATCCCCATCAAGCTCCACGTGCCGGAACTCAGATATGCGAATTTTTCGTTTTGTGCCGGTACGGCAGCTACGGCTGAACCTGTGTCATGACCGGCAACGGCAATAACAGGAATAGCTCCCAGACCTGTAATTTTTTGCACTTCTTCTGTCAGCACTCCAATAGGTTCCCCTGGAAAAACAAAACGGCCGAACTGTTCTTTCTTGATATCTGCTACATCCAGTAGTTCCTTTTCGAAGCGTTTGGTGCGCGGATTCAACATCTGGGAAGTAGAAGCGATGGTATATTCTGTTACCATTTTACCGGTCAGCATATAACTTAAAGCATCCGGCATAAACAGTATTTTATCTGCTGCTTCCAAGGCCGAGCAATGATTGCGGTGGAGTGTTGATAATTGGAACAAGGAATTGAAATTCATAATCTGGATTCCAGTGATGTCATATACTCGTTCACGGGGAATATGGGTAAAATATTCTTCGGGTGCACCTATTGTGTGAGGGTCGCGATAACAATAAGGATTGCGGAGTAACTCTCCATCTTTGCCCACTAATACGAAATCCACCCCCCAAGTATCAATACCGATAGACTGGATAGGCAGATTGTCTTTGGCTACCACTTTCAGTCCCTTGATAATTTCATTGTATAAGGCATAAATATCCCAATAACAATGTCCTCCGGTTTCTATAATATGGTTAGGGAAACGAGTCAGTTCTTTCAACTCCATTTTGCCTTCTCCCAGGCAACCTAAGATGGTACGTCCGCTGGTGGCTCCCAGGTCTACCGCAAAGAAATAAGTGTGTTCCATGCCTTTATTTTTTGATTTTAAGGAATTAATAGTGATGCAAAAATAGTTTATTCCCCGAAAGTCGTCCTTGTTTTTTTGATATTATAACTGTTGGATTTGGTTGTACCTGTCGTAAAACATAATATTACTGTCTTTTTAAGAAGATTGCATTGAAAAGAAAATTTGGTATGATTTTGGTTTATTCTTGGGATGATAGATAAAAGCTTTGTTGAAAATATGCATAAAGTCGCAAAAATATTCTCTTTTTTGTATCTATATTCCCGAATATTCTGTAATTTTGCAGCCGAATTAGAATAATTATGCAGTATGAAGAGCAAGAATAGCAGACTTGATGCCATTAAGATTATTATTTCGAGTAAGGAAGTAGGTAGCCAGGAAGAGTTGTTGCAGGAATTGGCGAAAGAAGGATTCCAATTGACCCAAGCTACTTTGTCTCGCGACTTGAAGCAGTTGAAAGTGGCGAAGGCAGCCAGTATGAACGGAAATTATGTATATGTATTACCAAACAATACCATGTACAAACGTATGACTGAGCAACATTCGGCCAGTGAGATGTTGATGCATAATGGATTTATTTCCATTGAATTTTCGGCTAATCTGGCAGTAATCAAGACTCGTCCCGGATATGCTAGTAGTTTGGCTTATGATATTGATAACCGGAACTTTGATGAAATATTGGGAACTATTGCTGGTGATGATACTATTATGCTTGTCATTCGTGAAGGTTGCACAAGAGCGGGAGTGAAGAATGCACTTTCATTGATTATACCGAATATACAATAATATAATAATAGATAAAAAAGGAAATGGATGCTAAACAAGTGGATGTGATGGTGGCAGATGCCTCACATGAAGTTTACGTTGATAAAATTTTAGATACTATTAGAGAAGCTGCTAAGGTACGCGGAACAGGCATTGCAGAACGCACACATGAATATGTGACTACAAAGATGAAAGAAGGAAAGGCGATTATTGCTTTATGTGGAGATGATTTTGCAGGATTTACCTATATTGAGTCATGGGGAAACAAGCAATATGTAGCAACCTCGGGATTGATTGTGCATCCTAATTATCGTGGAATAGGTTTGGCCAAGCGTATAAAGGCGGCTTCGTTCCGATTGGCACGTCTACGATGGCCTAAAGCAAAGATATTCAGTCTGACCAGTGGCGCGGCGGTAATGAAAATGAATACAGAACTGGGATATGTTCCTGTAACTTTCAATGAACTGACTGATGATGAGGCCTTTTGGAAAGGTTGTGAAGGCTGTATCAATCACGATATATTAGTGGCGAAGAACCGTAAGTTCTGTATTTGTACAGCCATGCTTTACGATCCGGCTTTGCACGAAGAAGACACTATTTAATAAATTAAAAATTAAGAATTAAAAATTAAAAGATGGCTGCGCATTCATGTACTTATTTCTCAGTTTTCAATTTTTAATTCTCAATTAAAATAATATCATTATGGAAGAAAAGAAGAAAAAAGTAGTAGTGGCATTCAGCGGGGGGCTTGATACCTCTTTCACTGTAATGTATCTGGCTAAGGAAAAAGGGTATGAAGTGTATGCAGCTTGTGCAAACACGGGTGGTTTCAGTGAGGAGCAGCTGAAGCAGAACGAAGAGAACGCTTACAAACTGGGTGCTGTGAAGTATGTGACATTGGATGTGACCCGGGAATACTATGAGAAGAGCTTGAAATATATGGTATTCGGTAATGTGCTCCGTAATGGTACTTATCCTATTTCTGTAAGTTCTGAACGTATCTTCCAAGGGTTGGCTATAGCGCGTTATGCTAATGAAATAGGTGCGGACGCTATCGCACACGGCTCGACTGGTGCGGGTAATGACCAGATTCGTTTCGATATGACTTTTTTGGTACTGGCTCCGGGAGTTGAGATCATTACATTGACCCGTGACATGGCATTAAGCCGTCAGCAGGAAATCGATTATTTGAATGAACATGGTTTTGCCGCTGACTTTACAAAATTGAAATATTCTTATAATGTAGGTCTTTGGGGGACTTCTATCTGCGGTGGGGAAATATTGGACTCTGCGCAGGGTTTGCCCGAAAGTGCTTATTTAAAACAGGTGACCAAGGAAGGAAGCGAACAACTTCGTCTTACATTTGAAAAAGGTGAACTGAAAGCTGTTAATGACGAGAAGTTTGATGATCCTATCAAGGCTATTCAAAAAGTGGAGGAGATCGGTGCGCCCTACGGTATCGGCCGCGACATGCACGTTGGGGATACCATTATCGGTATCAAAGGGCGTGTAGGATTCGAGGCTGCTGCTCCTATGCTGATTATCGGTGCCCATCGTTTCCTTGAAAAATATACGTTGAGCAAGTGGCAGCAATATTGGAAAGACCAGGTTGCCAATTGGTACGGAATGTTCTTGCATGAAAGTCAGTATCTGGAACCGGTAATGCGCGATATTGAGGCAATGTTGCAGGAGTCTCAGCGTAATGTAAATGGTACAGCTATCTTGGAACTCCGTCCGCTTTCATTCTCTACTGTGGGTGTTGAATCAAAAGACGATCTGGTGAAGACCAAATTTGGTGAATATGGTGAAATGCAGAAGGGATGGACAGCAGAAGATGCTAAAGGCTTTATCAAAGTGACTTCTACACCTTTGCGTGTTTATTATAATAACCACAAGGACGAAGAAATTTAATAAGTATGATTAAAGCAGGAATTATCGGTGGGGCAGGTTATACGGCGGGCGAATTGATTCGTCTGCTGATTAATCACCCTGATGTAGACATAAAGTTTATAAATAGCAGCAGTAACGCTGGCAATAAGATTACCGACGTACATGAGGGACTCTATGGTGAAACGGATTTGGTTTTTACAGACGAACTTCCTCTGGATGAGATTGATGTATTGTTCTTCTGTACGGCTCATGGAGATACAAAGAAGTTTATGGATAGTCACAATGTACCCGAGGATTTGAAAATCATAGACCTCAGTATGGACTACCGTATCAAGAGTGATGACCATGACTTCATTTATGGTTTGCCGGAACTGAACCGTCGTGCTATCTGCCATAGCAAGCACGTGGCCAATCCGGGATGTTTTGCCACTTGTATTCAATTGGGTTTATTGCCGTTAGCCAAACATCTGTTACTGAACGAGGATGTAATGGTAAATGCCATTACCGGAAGTACAGGGGCAGGGGTGAAACCGGGTGCTACCAGTCATTTCAGTTGGCGTAATAATAATATGAGCATTTATAAACCGTTTTCTCATCAGCATGTTCCCGAAATCAAGCAATCATTGAAACAGTTGCAAAACAGCTTTAATGCTGAAATAGATTTTATTCCTTACCGGGGTGATTTCCCGCGTGGTATCTTTGCTACTCTGGTAGTCAAATGCAAGGTGGAACTGGAAGAACTGGTGAAGATGTATCAAGACTATTATGCCGAGGATTCTTTCGTTCATATTGTAGACAAAAATATAGATTTGAAGCAGGTGGTGAACACCAACAAGTGTTTGATTCATTTGGAGAAACATGGCGATAAGCTGCTGGTTATCTCTTGCATTGACAACTTGTTGAAGGGGGCAAGCGGACAAGCGGTTCATAATATGAATCTCATGTTCAATTTGGAAGAAACCGTAGGGTTGAGGTTGAAACCGTCTGCTTTTTAATAAAGAAGAGTTTATGAAATTATTTGATGTATATCCTCTTTTTGACATAAATATTGTCAAAGGAAAAGGTTGTCATGTATGGGATGACCAAGGTACGGAATACCTTGATTTGTATGGTGGTCATGCGGTTATTTCTATCGGTCACGCACATCCATATTATGTGGAAATGATAAGCAAGCAGGTTGCACAGTTGGGATTTTATTCCAATTCGGTGGTTAACAAGCTACAGCAGGAAGTGGCAGACCGTTTAGGGAAACTTTCGGGTTATGATGATTATCAATTGTTTTTGATAAACAGTGGAGCTGAAGCTAATGAAAATGCGTTGAAACTGGCTTCTTTTTACAATGGTCGCAACCGTGTGCTTTCTTTTTGCAAAGCATTTCACGGACGTACTTCACTGGCAGTGGAGGTAACCCACAATCCGAAAATTATAGCCCCAATCAATGACAATGGGCATGTGACTTATCTGCCTTTGAACGATATAGAAGCAGCTAAAGCGGAATTGGCAAAAGGAGATGTCTGTGCGGTGATTATTGAAGGTATTCAAGGAGTAGGCGGTATTCAGGTTCCGGAAGTAAAATTCTTGAAAGAACTGAGTAAGGCTTGCGAAGAAGTGGATGCAGCCCTTGTTTTGGATGAAATACAATCCGGCTACGGGCGTAGCGGTAAATTTTTTGCTCACCAACATGCAGGTATCCGTCCCGATATAATTACGGTAGCAAAGGGGATTGGTAATGGCTTTCCGATGGCTGGTGTCCTGATCAGTCCGAAATTCAAGCCGGTATATGGACAATTGGGAACCACTTTTGGTGGTAACCACCTAGCTTGTGCTGCTGCTATCGCGGTGCTTGATGTTATGAAAGGTGAGAATCTGGTAGAGAATGCTGCCAAGGTAGGTGCTCATCTGCTGAAAGAATTGAAACAATTCTCACAGATTAAAGAGGTGCGTGGCGAAGGTTTGATGATCGGTATGGAATTTGAAGAACCGATTAAGGAATTGCGTCAGCGTTTGCTGTTCGAACAGAAAGTATTTACCGGAGTCAGTGGTACTAATGTGATTCGTCTGCTTCCGCCTTTGTGCCTTACTATGGCAGAGGCTGATGAATTTCTTGAACGCTTTCGTAAAGTGTTGGTATAAGCTGGAGATTCAAAAGGGATAATAATCTACGAAAGAAAATGAGGTCTCGTCAGGAAACATTTCGGTTCCGGCGAGGCTTTTTGATTTAATCTTCTTCAAAGTAATTTTATTTTTAGCTTTTCATAATACGTTCTTCTCCTTTTTTTCCCTTATCTTTGTAGCTATAGACTTAATCTTTAATAATATGAAAGTAGCAATTATTGGTGCGGGAAATATGGGAGGGGCTATTGCTCGCGGCCTTGCCCAAGGCACTATCATTCCTGCGAGTGATGTAACAGTAGCCGATCCGTTCAGCGGAAGTCTGGAAACTCTACAGGCGGATTATCCGGAGATTAATGTAACAACGGAAAACCCGAAAGCGATAAAGGATGCCGATATCGTTATTCTGGCTGTAAAACCGTGGTTGATAGATCAGGTATTGAGTGTGATTCATTTGACTCCTCAACAAGTATTAGTTTCTATCGCAGGCGGTGTAACCTTTGAGCAATTGGTGAAGAGTGTAGGCCCGGAACAGACTATATTCCGTCTGATTCCCAATACTGCTATATCTCAGCTGGAAAGTATGACCTTGATATCCAGTCGTAACGCCAGTAAGGAACAAGAACAACTGATGCTGGATATCTTTAATGAATTAGGATTGGCTATTCTTATTCCTGAAAGTCAGATGGCTGCTACTACGGCTTTGACTTCATGTGGTATCGCATATGTTTTGAAATATATTCAGGCAGCTATGCAGGCAGGTATTGAATTAGGAATTTATCCGAAAGATGCACAGAAAATGGTTGCTCAATCTGTGAAAGGGGCTGCTTCCTTGATATTGAATAATGATACTCATCCCAGTGTGGAAATAGATAAGGTGTGTACGCCCGGTGGTATGACTATCAAGGGTATTAATGAATTGGATCACGAAGGGTTTGACTCAGCGATCATTAAAGCAATGAAGGCTTGTCTGAAATAGATAATAGGTATGATGGAGCTGTGATGGAAATCAGCTTTTATGTCTCTATTTGAACTGAGCAGGCGTTTGGAGAAAGGAAACCAGCGCTTGCTCATCTTTTAATTTTTCATATTATAGGGATATCTCCCAATATTGGGATTAGATATCGTTTCCACCTTTCTTGATGAAATATTGTGTGTAAGTGGAAGTTTATCCGATGGAGAGTATCCAATCATTTCATAGTGTGGAGAATTGTTAAGATAATATGTATAACTGAAAAATATAAGTTGCTATGAAAAAAAATCGTTTATTTGCTATATTGATAGCATTCTTTACTTTTTCTTGCTTTGCTCAGAATTGGAAAGCCGACCATGTGTTCTTGATTGGCCTTGACGGTTGGGGGGCTTATAGTGTGGAAAAGGCTGAGATGCCAAATGTTAAAACTTTAATGGATGCAGGTTGCTATACTTTGAAAAAACGTAGTGTGCTTCCTTCTTCAAGTGCAGTAAACTGGGCTTCTATGTTTATGGGGGCAGGACCTGAACTCCATGGATATACAGAATGGGGGTCTAAAACTCCCGAACTTCCTTCACGTGTAGTAAATGAGCATCATATATTTCCAACTATTTTCAGTGAACTTCGTAAAGCTGTTCCTGATGCTGAAATAGGAGTGTTGTATGAGTGGGATGGTATTAAATATCTAGTAGATACTTTGGCTTTGAATTATCATGTGCAGGCTCCTGACTATAATCTATATCCCGCTGCTCTATGTGAGATGGCATGTAAGTATATTACAGAAAAGAAGCCGGTCTTGACTGCAATTTGTTTTGATAATCCTGACCATGTAGGTCATGTGGATGGACATGATACTCCGGCTTATTATGCAAAATTGAAAGAATTAGACGGATATGTAGGTCGGATAGTAGATGCTATCAAGGAGGCAGGTATTTATGATAATAGTATTATTATTGTTACAGCCGATCATGGAGGAATAAATAAGGGGCATGGTGGAAAAACGATGCAAGAAATGGAAACTCCATTTATTATTGCTGGAAAGAATGTAAAAAAAGGAGGAATTTTTGATGAAAGTATGATGCAGTTTGATTGTACTTCTACAGTTGCTTTTATTTTTGGCTTGAAACAACCGCAGGTTTGGATAGGCCGCCCTATGATACAGTTGTTTAAATAATTATTTTCAATAGTGATCTATGTGAATTAAAAAGTGATTTGCTTTCTGTAATTAAAGTTGTTTTGATTATTAAGGTTGTGTTGCAAGGAATTTCATGAATTCTAATTAACTTTGCATTAACTGATGATCAGGCTATAGTGGTGGTTTACAGTAAATAAAGGAAGGTTAAGTAAAAGACTATGGACAAAAGAGACAAAAAGGAAATGAACCGTAGAGAATTTCTAAAAATTGTGGGTGTTAGTACAGTTGCATCTACGGTGGCAATGTATGGTTGTGCATCCGGCGAGAAGTCGAATGCGTCTGAGGCTTCTATTTTAGGCGAAGTGCCTGTTGATAAAATGACTTATCGTACTTCTCCAAAGGGAGAACATGTTTCACTTTTAGGATATGGATGTATGCGCTGGCCGTTGAAACCAGCGCCGGACAGTGATGGAAATGTGATAGACCAGGATGCGGTGAATGAGCTGGTGGATTATGCTATCGCTCACGGAGTGAATTATTTCGATACATCTCCTGTTTATTGCCAGGGATTTTCTGAAAGGGCCACTGGTGTGGCTTTGAAACGTCATCCTCGTGAAAGACTGTTGATTGCGACAAAGATGTCTAATTTTCAAAATTATACTCGTGAGAATTCCATCAAGATGTACCATCAGTCGATGAAAGAATTGCAGACGGATTATCTGGATTATTATTTGCTTCATTCTGTAGGTGGAGGGGAAGGGATCAAAACTTTCCATGACCGTTATATTGACAATGGAGTTCTTGACTTTTTACTAAAAGAGCGTGAAGAAGGCCGTATTCGTAATTTGGGATGGTCATTTCACGGATCGGTGGAAGTGTTTGATTATTTGCTGTCGCTGGATGTGAAATGGGATTTTGTGCAAATTCAGATGAACTATGTAGATTGGCGCCATGCTTCGGGTCGAAATGTTAATGCGGAATATTTGTATGGAGAGTTGGCCAAGCGTGGAATTCCGGCTGTGATTATGGAGCCTCTGTTAGGAGGACGTTTGTCTAAACTGAACGACCATCTGGTGGCGCGCTTGAAGCAGCGTCGTCCGGAGAACAGTGTGGCATCGTGGGCATTCCGTTTTGCCGGTACGTATCCCAATGTGTTGTGTGTGCTGAGTGGAATGACTTATATGGAACATTTGCAGGATAACCTTCGGACTTATTCTCCCTTAGAACCTTTGAATGAGGAGGAAAAAGAGTTCTTGGAAGAAACAGCCCAATTGATGCTGAAGTTCCCTACGATTCCTTGCAATGACTGCAAATATTGTATGCCCTGTCCTTACGGCTTGGATATTCCGGCGATTCTGGTGCATTATAATAAATGTGTCAACGAAGGAAATGTGCCTAAAAGCAGTCAGGATGAGAATTACCGCCGTGCACGGCGTGCTTTCCTGATAGGTTATGACCGTAGTGTGCCCAAACTGCGGCAGGCAAGTCATTGTACCGGATGTAACCAGTGTAACCCGCATTGCCCTCAAAGTATTGATATTCCCAAAGAACTGCATCGTATAGACGCATATGTGGAGCAGTTGAAACAAGAGACTTTATAATGGAATGGATAAACATGATAAAATAACGAATGCTTATGTTACGTAAAATAAGACTCGTCGCCGCCCTTTTGTTCTTTACAATGATCACGTTGCTGTTTCTGGATTTTACAGGAACTGTGCATAGTTGGTTTGGCTGGATGGCGAAGATACAGTTTCTTCCTGCCGTGCTGGCACTGAATGTGGGGGTGATGATAGCCCTTGTTTTGTTGACGTTGCTTTTGGGGCGTGTCTATTGTTCGGTTGTCTGCCCGTTAGGTGTGTTTCAAGATATTATTTCCTGGGTTTCGGGAAGGGTAAAGAAGAATCGTTTCCACTACTCGCCTGCTTTGTCGTGGTTGCGCTATGGGGTATTGGCGGTGTTTATCGTCGCTTTGGTAGCAGGGGTAGTTTCATTGACGGCATTGATTGCTCCTTACAGTGCATACGGCCGTATCATTTCTAACCTGCTGACACCTTTGTATCAGTGGGGGAACAATGTACTTGCCCTATGGGCGGAGCGTGTAGACAGTTATGCTTTTTATTCGGTAGATGTTTGGATGAAAGGTCTTTCTACTTTTGTAGTTGCAGTGGGTACTGTGATAGTGCTTTTTATTTTGGCATGGCGTGGAGGAAGAACTTATTGCAATACCATTTGTCCGGTGGGTACAGTATTGGGACTCTTATCTAGATATTCTTATTTTAAACCGGTTATTGATACGTCTAAATGTAATGGTTGCGGACTTTGTGCTCGTAATTGCAAGTCTTCCTGCATTAATCCCAAAGCACATGAGATTGATTATTCCCGTTGTGTTGCTTGTATGGATTGTTTAGGTAAATGTCGTCAGGATGCGATAAAGTATGTATCTGGAGCAATAATTCAGAAAAAGCAGGTTTTGAGAAGAGAAGAAACAGGTCAGTCAGCTTCTCAATCGTCTTCAAATTCAGAAAAGGTGAATACGTCGCGGCGAAATTTTTTTACGGTTTCTGCTTTACTTGCTACAAGTGCCGTAATGAAAGCGCAGGAAAAGAAAGTGGATGGAGGATTGGCGCCTCTTATTGATAAAAAGAATCCTAAACGTGCCACTTCTATTGTTCCTGCAGGAGCGAGAGGTCTTCGTCATTTTGCACAGCATTGTACGGCTTGTCAGCTTTGTGTGTCGGTGTGCCCTAATCAGGTATTGCGTCCATCGGGTGATCTGAAGCGGTTGATGCAGCCTGAGATGTCCTATGAACGTGGATATTGTCGCCCCGAATGTGCGAAATGTGCAGAAGTATGTCCTACTGATGCCATTCATTTGACTAGTTTGGCTGAAAAGTCGGCTATTCAAATAGGGCATGCCGTGTGGATTGCTCAAAATTGTATAGTGAATACGGATAAGGTAAGTTGTGGAAATTGTGCTCGTCATTGTCCTACTGGTGCTATTCAAATGATACCTGAAGATGAGAATGATGAAAGTTCACCTAAAATACCGGTTGTGAATACAGAACGTTGCATCGGTTGTGGCGCTTGTGAAAATCTTTGTCCGGCGCGTCCGTTCAGTGCCATTTATGTGGAAGGACACGAAATGCATCGTGTTATTTGAATGAAATAAAAAATGGATAAATTAATCAAACTGTTGCATGAAGGTAATTATTCTTGTGTAATAAAGAATAAGGAAATCAGCACTTTTACACAGCGTGGAATAACTGATTTGTATGATTTGTTGAATACGGATCCGGCTTTTCTGCGTGGGGCTCAGATTGCTGACAAGGTGATAGGAAAAGCTGCTGCTGTTTTGATGGTATTAGGTAGAGTACAGGAAGTTTATACAGATATTATCAGTGAACCTGCATTGGTTTTATTGCGGCGTGCGAATATAAAGCTAGATTGTATGCAGGTAGTTCCTCGTATTCAGAATAGGGATCGGACAGGTTGGTGTCCTTTGGAAACTCTTTGTTATGAGGAGAATTCTTTGGAGATTTTGTATTCCATTATTCATGATTTTGTAGAAAGAATGAGAAATAATTTATAATGTGTACAACTTTTATGGTTGTTAAGATGGTTGCTTTTCCAAATACCTAATCTGAAAAAGGATAACATAAAGAAAATTTATTCCGGTAATATTGTTTTGCCGGAATAATGTTTTTATAGCATGTAATTTTCTCAATGATCCTTTATAAAAGTTGTATCGTGTTTCTTTTCGTCTTTCTCAATTATCTCCTTTTAACTCTCTTTTATCGGGGGAATAATAGTTGAGAATATTAGAGGAATAGTTCAATGAACTTTTAATACTTATTTCATAGGTATATGTTTGCATTTTCCGCTTGCCTCTTCTATATCTAGTCGGATAATTTCTGTTCTGTGAAAAGATTTTTGGGCATATTGGTTACCAATTACTTTGTCGTTTGGAGAGTATTTTTCTATTAATAAATGTAAAGCGTTTATTCGTTCTTCTTCATTTAAGCCAATGTATGCCCGACATTTCAATATAATGCTCTCATATTCAGTTGTGAATTGATTGGATATGATATGAGTCTTTCCTATAATACAGAAAGAAACGGTGTTGCAGCGTTTGATACAATGTAATTTTCGTCCTTCGGGAGCACAGTGAATGTAAATGGAATTTTTCTTGTTCCATACATAATTGATAGGAACTCCATAAGCGCCGTTTTCTTCATCTTGCATGGACAAAACTCCGTATTCTCCGTTTTTCAATAAGCTGATAGCTTTTTCTTTTTCTAACAGACGGTCTTGGCGTCTGATTTGTTCATTCGTATAATTCATTCTATTTCATTTTTCTGCAAAGTAAGTATAAATATGGTTATAAGAAAGGTTATGGGACAAAGATTATTTTATAGTTTCAAATGAAAGTATTTGAATGATCACTTTCTGTAAAAGGTTTGTTTGTGCTCATTGTAAGCGTGTTTGTGCAGTTTTATTGTCTGTTAGATAGTTTTCTTCGAAACTTAATGAAACTTTGCTAGGAATTCTCAAATCTTCATTATCTTTGAGGCATAAAACAATAAGATTATGAGTGACCAGATAAAACAAATAGCTGAGCGTCTCCAGGGATTAAGAGACGTTCTGGAACTGACTCCTGATGAAGTGGCTAAAAGTTGCCAGCTTTCAGTGGAAGAGTATTTGGGTATGGAAAGCGGGGAGAAAGATATTTCTGTCAGTGCTTTACAGAAAATAGCCCGTAAATACGGTATTGCATTGGATGTATTAATGTTTGGTGAAGAACCTAAGATGAGTTCTTATTTTCTGACTCGTTGTGGTTCAGGAGTGTCGGTAGAGCGTACCAAGGCGTATAAATATCAGTCATTGGCTTCCGGTTTTCGTGGGCGTAAGGCTGATCCTTTTATTGTAACTGTAGAACCGAAACCGGAAAATACTCCGATTCATTTTAACTCACATGAGGGACAAGAATTCAATTTGGTTATTGAAGGAAGAATGTTACTTAATATAAATGGAAAAGAATTGATCTTGAATCCAGGTGACAGTCTTTATTTTGATTCTTCTATTCCACATGGTATGCTGGCATTGGACGATAAGACTGTGAAATTCTTGGCAGTAATATTATAATAAATTGAGATTAAAAAGACTGTGTTGTCATTGACCGCATAATATTTCTAATTTTTAGTTCTCAATTTTTAATTGAATAAGATTATGGTAGAAAAATTCTTAGAACAGACCACATTTACCTCACAAGAGGACTTTATAAAGAATTTAAAGATTAAAATCCCTGAAAATTTTAATTTTGGTTATGATATAGTAGATGCTTGGGCTGCCGAAGAACCCGATAAGAAAGCATTGTTATGGACTAATGATAAAGGGGAGCATATACAATATACTTATGCTGACTTGAAAAAGTATACGGATATGACTGCTTCTTATTTTCAGAGCCTTGGTATTGGTCATGGCGATATGGTGATGCTTATTTTAAAGCGTCGTTATGAGTTCTGGTACTCTATTATTGCCTTGCATAAATTAGGAGCTGTGGTTATTCCTGCGACTCATCTGTTGACGAAAAAGGATATCGTGTATCGTTGTAATGCTGCTGATATCAAGATGATTGTAGCTGCAGGAGAAGATGTGATAACAAAGCATATTATAGATGCCATGCCCGATTGTCCTTCAGTAAAAAAGTTGGTCAGTGTAGGACCGGATATTCCGGAGGGTTTTGAAGATTTTCATAAAGGTATTGAGAAGGCTACTCCTTTTGTTAAACCGGAACATCCTAATACGAATGAAGATACTTCATTGATGTATTTCACTTCGGGTACTACAGGAGAACCTAAGATGGTGGCACATGATTTTACATATCCTTTGGGACATATTGTAACTGCCAGTTTCTGGCATAATTTGCATCGTGACAGTCTTCATCTTACCATTGCCGATACAGGTTGGGGGAAAGCTGTTTGGGGAAAACTTTATGGACAGATGATAGCAGGAGCCAATATTTTTGTGTATGATCATGAGAAATTTACACCGGCAGATATTCTTGGAAAGATTCAGGATTATCATATCACTTCTTTATGTGCTCCTCCCACTATTTATCGTTTTTTAATTAAGGAGGACATTAGTAAATATGATCTTTCTTCTTTGGAATACTGTACTACGGCGGGAGAGGCTTTGAACTATTCTGTATATGAAACGTTCAAGAAAATCACAGGTATTCGTCTGATGGAAGGTTTTGGACAAACGGAAACCACGTTGACTTTAGGTACTTTTCCCTGGATGGAGCCTAAACCTGGAAGTATGGGGGTACCTAATCCTCAATATGATATAGATTTGTTGACCCACGACGGGCGTTCTGCTGAAGATGGAGAACAAGGTCAGATTGTTATTCGTACAGATAGGGGTAAACCATTGGGATTGTTCAAAGAATATTATCGTGCTTCGGAATTAACGGAAGATGCTTGGCATGATGGTATTTATTATACAGGTGATGTGGCTTGGCGTGATGAGGATGGTTATTTTTGGTTTGTAGGTCGTGCTGATGATGTGATCAAGAGTTCGGGTTATCGTATAGGCCCGTTCGAGGTGGAAAGTGCTTTGATGACTCATCCGGCTGTTGTGGAATGTGCCATTACCGGTGTGCCTGATGAAATCCGTGGTCAGGTGGTAAAGGCGACGATTGTCCTTTCTAAAACTTTTAAGGGTAAGGAAGGACCTGAGTTGGTAAAGGAGTTACAAGATCATGTGAAGCGTGTGACTGCTCCGTACAAGTACCCACGTGTCATAGAGTTTGTAGAAGAACTTCCAAAGACCATCAGTGGAAAGATTCGTCGCGTGGAAATCCGTGAAAAGGATAAATAATCAGTTGTGGACTGATCGGAGTTTTATTGGTAAAATAATTAAAAATGAAAAAGGTTTTACTTCTTGTGTTTTTAAGTCTGGCTTGGCTATCAGTAAGTGCGCAAGCTTTGGTTCCTATTACATGGACAGCCTATGGTCTGACTTTTGAGGCTCCAAAAGGGATTTTGGTGGAGGAGGATACAGAGGAGACTTTTCTTCTGAACAATTCCAAGTTTTATATCACCATTCAGTCTTTGGATTCGGATGGTATGACAAAAAGTGACTTGAAAAGTGTATTAAAAGACTATGCCAATGATGACGGGGTGAAAGACCAGTCGGCAGTGCAGGAGTTTGAGTTACCACAGTTTTTCGGTACTTATTTAAGAGGGAGCTGCGAAACAGATCATTGCCTTTATGCTTGTTTGATGACTAAGACGGCAGGTAGTGGATTTTATATATCTATTATCTATAGCAAGGAAAATGAAAATATTGCCGAAAAAATACTGAAAAGTTTTATAATGGAGGAATAAACAAAAGAGCGTTAATGCTTGTTTCTTAGATAAGAGAGCGTTCAAAATTTACCAGAAAATTACTAGATTATTAATAGCAAATGAAAGGGCTGTCTTCGTGAGAAGGTAGTCCTTCTTTTTTGTGTAGTTATGAATGTTAAAGGACTCTATGATCCATGTGTAATATGCTTTGCCGGCATCAGAAAATCAAATGATTTTGGGCATAATAAGGGACACTCATAGAATATAAGTTAGCCAACTAATTCGCAATACTTTAAGTATGAATTAGCTGGCTAACTTATATTATTCTATGAATGTCCTAGGTTAAGACATTAACGTCCGGTCCACCATAAAGGAGTGATGATATTATCTGAGCCTCCTAACAACTCTACAGCTTGTTTATAGCCTTCGGGATCTGCATTCTCCAGACTGGAAGGATATCGCATACGTTGTGGATAAAATTCCCACTTCTGTCCGTCTTTCCAAGAATTAGGATTCCAAGCATTAACCATGTCTGAACCAGTCATTGAACTTTCGTTTGCAGGAATCTCAAAGAATGGTAATCCCAAACGGCGGAAATCCGACCACATTTCCAATACCAAATACGGAGTTTGTGCAATGAATTTTTGAGTGATAATTTTAGTCAAGTGGTCATTCAATGCTTTTCCATATAAAGTTTTAGAAGCTGTAGGATATTCATAAGTAACAGTTTTCTGTTCTTTGCTGTATCCATCCACATAAGTCATTTGTTCAGCAGTCGGTTCAGTGGTATGATCAAATTTGACTGAAGTACCTACACGATTATAGTTGGTGGAATTCAGATAATCATTCACATATTCGCTAACACCAAAGTATTCAAAACTAGCTTTAATACCGTTCTCATAGGCTTCTTTTGCTGTTGTTCCAGTGTTCCAACCATACAATGAAGCTTCTGCTAACAAGAAATAAGTTTCCCATGCTGCAAAGAATATGCGAGATTTGCCCTGACAATAGTCTTTACCCAACATTGGAAGAGTACAGCCGGGGCCATATCCATTTGTCACTAGTTGGTTATAAGCCAAGGTTGGCGACCATCCACCGCGCGAACCAGCGGGATAACCATTCCAACAACGAGTTGCATCAATCTTTATTTCCCCAGGATTATCCTTATTAGGAATCGGATTCCCGTTTTCGTCTACTGTGTAAAGAACGAAATCTTTAGCTGTTCTATCATTATATTTATCTATGTAGTTCTCAGCATTTTCATCATCAGGTAAACAGAATATCTTTAATGCACGCGGATCAAGATTTTCCGGCATACCATCCAGCCAATATTGTTTAGTAGGATTATCTGTATTAGCAACATAATGTCTGTCATATTTAATACCTAAATAATTAGCTGGTTTAACATAATTAGCCAAATCGGAACGTTGTTCTGTTACTTTAATACCACCTAAATTGGTCAGAAGATTAGCAACTGTTGAGGAAAGAACCTGATCGTCAAATGAACGGGTATATACTCCGGAAAAGACATCCCATCCATCATTTTCTTTTACTGCAAATATCTCATCAGCCGTTAAAATCTTGTTACCTTTAGCCGCATCCTCAAATTCGGTCTGCGCAGTTGCCTTGTCGATGTTTGATAAACGCATAGCCAGACGCATACGGAGTGAATTTGCATATTTCTGCCACTTCACAGGATCATATTTTACATTGTCAAACGGGTCGCATTTACCTTCTGCCTCAACAGGTAGGACAGAGGTGTTGATAGCTGCTGCGGCTTCTTTCAACTCCTTTAAAATGAATTCATAATCATCTTTCTCTGAGTTGAAAACAGGATTTTCCCCTAGGAAACTTTCAATAGGATAAGGTCCGAAATTATCGACAAACTCACTGATAAGATAGGCACGCCAAATACGGGCAAACTGCTTTACGTTCGGGAAAAATTCTTTTTCATGTGCAGTGGTAGTGGCCGCTTCGAGTTGGTTCTCTACTGCTGTAATAGCCAACGTCGCATTTTTAATACTGGCGCTGAGATCAGGATAATAATAAGCAGATGTATAATCATCACTATAGCGGCCTACGTTCAGAAAACTCATTTCTCCACAAATTCTGGCAGCACTAGCCCAATTATAGACTACTATACGTTCTGCAGTACCGGGATTCATCTGTGCCTGTCCTATAGAATTATTCAATGCATATTGAGGTTTTACATATTCCTCACCGGCAGCTGTGGGATTGGTATTGACTTCATCAAAGTCAGAGCAGGAAACTAATCCGGCGCAAAAGCCAAGCCCCAAAAATAATTTATTCATTGTTTTCATTGTTCTTTTTCTTTTTTATGATTAGAAACCAAGAGTCACATTAAACAGGTAAGAACGTGATGTCGGAGCTGACGAGTTCTCCAAACCTGTTGCATTAGTGCTTGTAGCATATACTGATTCCGGATCAATACCATCCAAATGGCTTGAAATCATCCATACATTATTCACAGTGAAACCAAGCTTAACCTGTTGGAACGGAGTCTTTTTCAACATAGATGACGGGAAACGATAACTCAAGGCGATGTTACGCAAACGGATGTTGGTAGCATCATAAATATAAGCTTCCGAAATACCGGCGCGGCCTGTAGCCAAAGCTTTATAATAACGTTCTAAAGAAACACTTTGATCATTTACCTTATAACCATTACCATCTTTGATAACTCCCGCTACAACGATATCCTCACGTTTACCGCCAGGAGCAGTACATTCAGAAATACCACTACGTTGCAAGTTCATATTGGTGAATGAGAAAATATCACCACCAAAACGTCCGTCAATCAGGAAACTAAGTGTGAAGTTTTTATAATTAAATGTATTTGTCCATCCTAATAAGAAGTCAGGCTGTTGTTCACCAATCTTATGCTTGTCACTAGTGGCCTGTGGCAGTCCTGATTCATTGAGTAATAATTGTCCTTTAAATTCTCCTTCTTCTACTCGTTGATATTTGGTACCCCAGATTTCACCATAAGCACCTCCCGCAACTGCATAGACCTGCAATGCGTCAGAACCTCCTAAAGCATACTGCATACCTGGTTTTCCCGGCAATAATTCAATAATCTTACTCTTGTTCTGAGAGAAGTTCAATTGAGTATCCCAACTAAATTGAGTTGTTTCGATAGGGCGTGCATTCAACATGATTTCGATACCGGTATTTTGAATGTTACCTGCATTTACTTTCATGTTATCATAACCGGAAAGGTTATTTAAAGGAATATTCATTAACTGGCGTTTTGCATTTGTCTTGTACCATGCAAAATCAACTCCTAAACGGTTATTGAAGAATTTCAATTCAGCACCGGCTTCCCAAGAAGTAATCAACTCACTGCGTACATCTGCATCGTATTTAGTTTTTCCTTGTCCGGCAGTTGTATTGCCATTAGGGTCTGAACCAATACTATATGTATTATATAACTGATATGCATCCATATCGTTACCTACTTGTGCGAAAGATGCACGTGCTTTAGCATAAGTAAACCATTCGGGCATACCTTTGCCGACTTTACCTACCATATCACTGATCACCCATGACAATGAAACAGACGGATAGAAGAATGAACGGTTTTCTTTATTCAAAGCTGATGACCAGTCATTACGGAAAGTTGCATCCAAGAATGCCCAACCATTATAGTTGATTCCAAGAGTTCCATACAAAGAATTGATTTTTTTATGAATATAGGTTTCGGTTATTGACAAATCTTTTTTGTCACCATTGGCTAGAGAGAATAAATCGGGCGCAGTCAATTTTCCCATAGCATTGTCCAAACCTGTAGATTTTCTTTCCATTAAGTTACCACCAAAAGAGAAATTGCCACCAAATTTTCCAAACAATTCATCTTTATGGCCACTGATCAAAAAGCTGAAATTATTTTCGAAGAACTTTTTCTCGCTAGTGCTATAACGGCTGTTCTTATTATTAGTAGGACTTCCTGCATACAATTTCTCTTCACCCTCAGTGAAATACATATCACTACCGGCTTTGATTTCAGCATCCAGCCAATCTGTGAATTTGTACTTCAATGATCCGTTCATCAAGAAACGATTACGGCTATCTTTATTTGGATTATAATCTTTGGACCAGTAAGGGTTGATTCCCCCTTTACTCCACCAGATCATTTCGCCATATTCGTCTTTGACAGGGCTGGAAAAGTCACGGATGTCAATAGTCGTAGGCATATTGAAAATAGTATAAAATGCATTATTCCCACGTGCACCACTGATAGGACGGTTTTCTGCGAGGGTATTGATGTATTGTACTTTTGCATCGATGCTCCAACGATCATCTTTACCAAAAGTAGAAGATGCACGCAAAGTTAAGTTTGTACGGCTTAAGTTAGCGCCCGGTATCATGCTGGAGTCATCCATACGATTCAATGAGGTGTAAATGGATGTTTTATCATATTGCTGCTGGAATGATATGCTTTCTGATAAGTTCACACCTGTATCAAAGAAATTTTTTACGTTATCAAAGATTTGCATATTTGCAGTTGTACCATCCCATTTTGTATAGCTTTGCCCTGTTACTTCAGGTCCCCAGCTATAGCCGTTAGTTGAATCGAACACACCATTCTCACCTTGTCCAAAGGTCTTTTGGCGTTTAGGGAGCATAAATGTTGTCTCAGCAGAAACTGAACCTGAGATGGTGATACCCAAACCTTCACGCTTTGTTCCTTTTTTAGTTGTAATCAAAATAACACCATTACCGGCACGAGAACCATAAAGTGCAGCAGCTGACGCACCTTTCAACACAGACATGGACTCAATATCTTCAGCATTAATATCTGAAAGTCCATTACCCATATCCAATGTCGGGTTATCAATATCATTATTACTTGCTCCTGTAAAGTTATCCATTGGCACACCATCGACAACAATTAACGGCTGGTTCAAACCTGTTACAGAATTCGCACCACGAAGCTGGATTTTGGAAGAGCCACCAGGACCATTGCTTGAACGAATAATCTGGACACCTGAAACTTTACCTGTCAAAGCATTTGCGAGGTTCGTTTCACGAGCTTCAAGTAACGCGTCACCCTTTACCTCCTGCATGGCATAACCTAGCGCTTTTTTCTCACGTTTGATACCAAGAGCAGTCACTACAACTTCGCCCAATGTTTGTGTGTCATCTTGTAAAGTTACATTCATGGGTTGTCCATTCCAAGGAATCTCTACTGTTTGATAACCTACAAATGAAATTTGAATGATATCCCCTTTTTTCACATTGGATAAAGAGAAGTCGCCATCAAGTCCGGTTATCGTACCATTAGTCGTACCTTTCACTATAACAGACGCACCAATGACAGTTTCACCTGTAGCGTCTACTACAACTCCTGTACAAGCTCCATTTTGTTGTGTGATTTTCACACCGGCAACGCCAGGATTGGCGACCGCGTATGCTGCTCCGGTAGAGGCACCCATTAGGAACAGCAACATACTGACTGATTTTAGTCGTTTTAACATAGCTGTGATTTTTTAATATTTATTGAAAATCAGATAATTACATCTTCTTAGTTCCTTCAGAACTACTCTTACAGCTATGTATCTGATAATCAGAACATATTTACTTTAGTGGTTTTAAGATGATCTTTGTCCTTGAATTTACAAACAGGAAATAAATTTGTGATTTCTACCTGTTTTCTACTAGCTATTATCCCGTTATCATAGTCAAATTTAAATCAGGATAGGGTTAATGAATACTGCATTGCAATACTTTTTGTTCTATCACCACATATCGCTGGGCTTCAATATTATACGGTGACAGAACTTTCAGCATTCCCTCGAAATGGTTTATCAGTTAGAGCCGGTTCAGCAGATACTGGTCGCCATAGTGGGTACGTAATTTTTTCACTCCCATCAGGGCTAAATGTTTTCCGAAGACTCTCATCTTGACATCACGCATGGTTTCGGGACTGGCCCTTTTCATCACTTCATAAATCTGTCCGATAGTCCATCTTTGAAACTTCTCCCCATCCCGGGGCAGACTGAAGCAGCTATAAAAAAGGCTTTCCTCTATGGGGCGGCGCAAAAATGCGTCATTACGTAAACTGACAGCCTGTTCTTCTGTGGGTGAGAGCCAATAGCGGCGGTTATGTTTAAGTTCATCTCTTAACTGAGCATAAAGTTGTTTATAATTGATGCGAGGCAAACGGATACTCCCTTTGGTCATCACCGGATAAAAACGGCGGTTACCGGAGGAATCGGTCAGCAGATCGCAAAAATTGGAAGTGCCAATAAATGAACTAAGGCGCGGTTGCTGGCTATAGCTGCTTTGAAACGGACGGCGCATACTAAGACCGCTCATTTGGACTAGATTCTTCAGCCGTGCCAGTTTACCTTCTTCCATCCGATTGAATTCGTCTATATTGATAAGAGCCAAAGAGCGCATTTTGCGCAGGGCATCCCCCTCGCGAGTTACATCGAAGTCATCGGTATAATATCCACGTAACGCTGGTGGAAGGAGCGACCGGCAAAAGGTAGACTTCTTCAGTCCCTGAAGGGGATTAACCAAAATGGGAATCAAGCAGTTGCCATGCATCCGGTTTTTACCGCTCCATTGCATCACCATGCCCAGCATCCAGATATGAAACACCTCCACCCATTGCGTTTCATCGCTTACCGAGCGTGCCAGCTCGCTTACTCTGTCGTGTCCGTCCCAGTGTGGCAGATGTTCCAAATAGGCTGTCACGGGGTGAAAAGAAGGAATGCGTGACGAACCCAAATAACGGCGCATATCACGGTCCATACAGTTCACACCTTCTTCTATTGCATTAATAACCAATGTATTGAATTCTCGCTCATCCACCACACGGTATTTATCGAACTTGTGCTTGTCATGAAATTCGCATTGTTCTGTTATTTGGTTGTAACGAAAGGAATAATGAGTGGTGAGGAACGAATCAAGCCCTTTCATGGCTTGTTTCAGTTTTGAGTCTTTTTCTTTTTCCATTAAATCTGTTTTTTATTGATTTGAGGTGTGAAGATAGTTCTGCAAAACAGAGTTTTGCAAGAACTTTGCCCGACAATTTAAAATAAATCCAACGTGTGAAACATTTACGGCAGAATCTTTGCAAGAGGACGAAAGAATCCGTATCTTCGTCCGGAAGAATCTGGGTTCTCACTGACGTGAATATGCCTTCTCACTTTAGTGAAGAGCCGTTGCCACACAGGTGAAACTGCCGCTTCACTAAGGTGAAGCAACGGAATGTTTTGTAAGTTTGCACGATAACATCCTATAAATAAAACAAATACATAGTACATTATGTCAGACATTAAATTTGATATCTATGAATCTCCGGCAAATGACGGGGAAAAGAAAAAATACCATGTGAGAAATACCAACAAGCAGACGATTCACTCGAAGGACTTGATACACGAAACTACACTTTATACTTCAGTAAGCCGCTCGGACTGGGCGGCAGTGGTAGAGGGACTGATAGATATTCTGTCCGAGAAATTAGGTGACGGCAAGCGAATCCATATCAACGGATTAGGGTATTTCTCTGTCAGCATCGGCTCCACAGAGAGTGAAAATCCTAAGAAAATGACCCGTGGCACAGTACAGATAACAGGAATCAACTTTCAGCCCGAAAAAAGTTTCAAGAAGAGTATTATAAACCGGGCGCATTTTGTAAGAGAACGATACAAGGTGCACACGGTGGACTTGTCGCCTATCGAAGTAGACGGGTTGCTGAGTGAATATTTTAAAGATCATCGCAGCATCACCTGCGCCCGGATGCAGCAGGTCTGCGGAATGACTCGTTCTACCGCTTACCGTCGCCTGCAAACATTGACTCAAGGAGAGCATCCGTCATTACAACGCGAGGGCTACAAAAATGCCACTGCCTACATACCGGTTAAAGGGCATTACGGACGTTCCTACACCGCAGATCGCTGGTAACGAGTCGGATAGGGTGAAGGGAGGATTTTGTGTTTCATGTAAAACGAATTGTTATATCATACTTTAAAATAAGAAAAAATGAAAAGAACCATCTTGAAAGACGTAGGAATCGGCTTGTGCTTCCTGCTTAGCACCGGAACGATCTACGCGCAGAACTACCCTAGAAAAGTGAAGAATGCGCAAGGTATCGAGGTGACCTACCAATCGAATTACAAAGGGAGAGTCCGGCCGGGACATTTGTTGATGACCGTGTCCGGTGACCGCGTATCATTGACCAACGTATGGCCGGAGCAAAATGACCGTCCCGATCCCCGCCCGGAAGACAAGACACCTGTAACCGGCAGTTACATCGACTACACCACCCGGCAGGCATACCGCAGGGCTGAACTCCCCAACGGACAAGTGATATCTGCGGTCACTCCCTTCGAATTCGGCAAAGGCTTCACGCAAACGGGCGAAGGAAAACACTTAGGGATGAACTGCAAAATTTTGCGAACATCCATCAATTCCAACACTATCGAGGTATGGTATACCAACGACATTCCTTTTCGTGGTACTCCGCAAGCCAATGTGGGTGTACCTGACGGATTGGTACTGAGGGTCGTGCGAAACGGTGACATGATTCAAGAGGCTACCCATATTACCCCGCTGAAGAAAGGAAAGGATGTATTGCCACAGTCGTGGGGGAAAAGCATGGATGCGGCCGACTACCAATATACCATCAACCAAAGTGGAGTTATCACAATTCCGGTCTTCGACCAACAGAGCATCTGCTTCAACAACACTAAATTGCCCGAAGTACTGAAAGAAGGTGTACAATACAGTGCTGGAGGCGGCACCATTCTGTTAAAGAAAGTGAAGTTACCCGACTATGTGAAGAATCGCACCGTCTTTGCGGAAGTTGTTCAATACTCGGACGGCGATGCTTACGACCGCACCGGTTCTGTCTTTCTGATACCGGAAAGCAAGCGGCTGTCTTTTCTTGATGCCATGCGTGATTTGAAAAAAGTTCCCTCTTTTCACTCGGAAAATATGGATTACCACGGGCTGATTTCTACAGCGGAGTATGATGTGCCTTTAGAATTGATGCGTTTCTTCACCGGTTTCGGTGTGCGCAAGTTCAATTATAATAAGGTGAAGGGGCAGGACTGGGTGGACTCCGTACTTTACAAAATGGAGGTAACCCCACTGGCCGAAAAGTTGGAAGGAGAAGCTTGGATTGGCGCTTACATCGGCAACTGGGATGCCAAAGGGCATCGTCTGTCGTTGAAACTGAAGTATTATCCTGATGAAGAACATCGGGTTTATAACACTCTTCCGCTGTTCAATACAGTGAATTATCTGGAGCAGGCAGGACAGCCTTATCCGATTTTCATGCGTCAGGATTCTCTGATCGTAAAATTCACCTTGAAGGAGCCTGCCAAGAATGCCCGTCTGTACTACCTCACCACGGGACATGGCGGTTGGGGAGGCGGTGATGAGTTCAACCAGAAACCTAACACCCTCTATTTGGACGGTGAAAAAGTGATCTCTTTCGTACCTTGGCGAGATGACTGTGGAACTTATCGTAACTGGAATCCTTGTTCGGGTAATTTCTCCAATGGACTGAGTTCTTCCGACCTGAGCCGTTCCAACTGGTGCCCGGGTACGGTGACCAATCCCGAATACATTTATTTAGGTGATCTGGAGGCGGGTGAACACAGCATCACCGTAAAAATACCACAGGGTGCTCCTGAAGGGGAAAGTAATAGTTATTGGTGTATCTCGGGTACACTTATTTATTAATGTAAATTCTTTTGTCCTGCGGTAACAGAAATGTTTCTGTTATCGCAGGACAAGGAGTGTTCCAACTTTTCTATCTCCTCAAGGGACAACTTTGTGCCCTATGCAATTTGCCCCATAGCAAGTTCAAGGACTTAAGATTACGACTACGGCTTATTGGGACTTCTTTCTCTCTTCCGCTATTCCTTTCTATGTTCTTCTATTCCTTCTTCCAACTTGGCAGAATCCAACATATCATTCTGAACCATCAAGACGTTCATATACTCGTCGTATGTATGGCATTCCTAAGGAAAGCATATAGCACAGCAGCCAAACACAGGTTCAATCAAAGCGAATATACCCTTCCTGCAATTCTTTCACATTTTATAGATAAAAGGTATATTTTCTCTAGCAATAGACAAACAGCATGAACTGACATCACCTGTTTTCTTTTGGTTCTTATCTCAATAAACGTTACCTGTTTTCTACCAACTACCAAACAAACGGTAAATATTCAATGAAAAAACAATATAAATCATTTCAAGAAAGTTCCGTAAAAGTTACCAGTTCTCTCTTTAAATAAGATGCTTTGAACATCTCAAACGTTAAAAATCAGGGCATATTAAAAATATTTTTCAAGAGACCCTTTATATATATTAAAATTGTTATATATTTGCATCGTTAATCTAAATTAAATTGAAAAACATAGTTCTGAAGGAACTAATGAAACGGAATTACTTGATTTTCAATAAACTTAAAAAAAATCACAGCTATGTTAAAACGACTAAAATCAGTCAGTATGTTGCTGTTCCTAATGGGTGCCTCTACCGGAGCAGCATACGCGGTCGCCAATCCCGGCGTTACCGATGTGAAAATCACACAACAGACAGGGACATGTACGGGTATCGTCAAGGATGCTACGGGAGAAGGTGTTATCGGTGCATCTGTAGTAGTGAAAGGGACTACGAATGGTACTATCACAGGGCTTGACGGTGACTTCTCTTTAAGTAATGTAAAGGAAGGGGATATCATTGTTATCTCTTTCGTTGGTTATGCTACTCAAGAAATAAAATGGACCGGGAAACCTCTAGATGTTCTTTTGAAAGATGATACTCAATTGTTGGGTGAGGTAGTTGTAACCGCTCTAGGATTGAAACGTGAGGAAAAGGCGCTGGGTTATGCCGTTACCGAAGTAAGGGGTGATGAATTGAAAGCAGCCAACACCATTTCTCCGGTTACTGCATTACAAGGAAAAGTAGCAGGTGTTGAAATTTCCAGTTCAGATGGTGGTATCTTTGGCGCAGCCAAAATTCAAATCCGTGGTGCTTCCACGATGGGCAATAACAACCAGCCTATTTATGTAGTAGACGGTGTTATACTGGATAATAATGTATCTGGTAATGATGACTTGAACTGGGGGAGTAATTCCAGTGACTATGGTAATGAATTGAAAAATCTAAATCCTGATGATTTTGAAACAGTTTCTGTTTTAAAAGGTGCCGCAGCGACTGCACTCTATGGTTCTCGTGGTTTGAATGGTGCTGTTGTAATTACTACTAAAAGTGGCAAGGGTGGTAGTGGATTAGGTATCAGTTTCTCTCAAACATTCGGTATCGACCATGCATATAAAACTCCAGATATTCAGACTGTCTATGGTGATGGTCCGTATGTAGGACGTTATGACGCAGATGGTGATGGTAATATCTGGCAACCAACACAATTCCAAGTGAACTCAGCTGGACAACATACCTTAATTGGAACTTGGGGAACTGGATTTGGTCCTAAATATGACGGTAGTCAAATTGAAAATTATGACGGTACAATGACTACTTATTCCCCACATAAAAATAATATGTTGGATATGTATCAAATAGGTTTCAACACCAATACAAATCTAGCTATTCATGGTGGTAATGACAAAACCACATTCTATGCTTCCATGTCTTATAAACATGCTGAATCCACTACTCCGAATAATACATTTGAGCGTTATTCTTTCTTGGTAAAAGCAACACATAAATTAAATGATTGGGTAGATGTTGCAGCTTCTGTGAATTTTTCTAATTCAACGCCAAGAAATGCAGCACGCAATATCGGTGAAAATTTCGTAAACGGAACATGGACTCCCAATTATGACCCCAAATATTTCCGTAACAAATATCTCGGCGAACATGGTGGAGTGGCAAGTACTGATTATGGTGACATCTATGGAAATGTTCCTGGTAAAACCTATTGGTTCGAAATTGATAAATATGATTATCGCCAAAAAGAAACAGTCGTACGCCCTACTTTTGAAGTTAATATGAAAATAACCGACTGGCTGAAATTTAAAGCTGATGCTAATATGAATTATTACTACAATCGTGGTGATAACAAAGAATTAGGAACCGGATATGCCAATGATGGAGGCTATTATAAAATTTGGCAAAACACAAAGGAACAAACCACTTTTGGTGGCTCGTTTACTTGGAACAAAACTATAAAAGATTATTATATTGGTGGCTTTGCACGCTTTGAATATTATAATACTAGCAGATATGAATATTCTGTAAATACTGACGGAGGTATGGTGGTTCCTGGACAATGGTTCGTTGATAACTCAAAGAATCCTAAAAAATCCGATGGTGGATTGAAAAGCGAAAAACGTATGCTTTCTGCCATTTTTGCTTTAAATTTAGGATGGAAGAATCAAGTCTATTTGGATGTTACAGGACGTAATGATTGGTCTTCTGCATTAGTTTATGCTAATGGTACAGGTAATCATTCTTATTTTTACCCTTCAGTTTCAGGTTCTTGGATTATTAGTGAAACATTCCGTGAGCAATTGCCCGAATGGATCTCTTTCGCTAAGGTTCGTGGCTCGTGGGCACAAGTAGGTAATGATACCGATCCTTATTATGTAAACCAGGCTTATGGATTTGGTACAATTGAATTGCCTAATGGCGGGAATATTTATACCAATACTTTAAATACAATAATGAAAGCCTCCAATTTAAAACCGGAACGTAAAAATGCTTGGGAAATTGGTTTGGACTTCCGTACATTTAAAAACCGTCTGAATTTGGATGTAACTTACTATAAAGAAAATACCAAAGATCAAATAATGGAAATAGCAACTCCTTGGGTATCAGGTATCAGTACACAATTGATTAATGCTGGTAATATTCAGAATCAAGGTATAGAGTTAGCTTTGAATACTATTCCTTTCCAAAATGAAGATTGGGAATGGGGACTAGATTTCACATGGACCAAAAATACGAGTAAGATTGTAGAACTCCATCCGGATGCAGCTGAATATATTTCACTTGCAGGTCAAGTAAACGCCTATGACTACCGTATTGGTTCTGTTGCTAAAGTTGGTGGAAGTTATGGTATGTTAATGACTGATATTCTTCCTGCTCGTGACGATCAAGGGCGAGTTTTGTTGAACTACAGTGATACGCGTCGTGCTGTATACGAACGTAGAAGTGGAGTGGTTCAGGAATTGGGTGATATGCAACCGGATTTTTTAGGTTCTATGTCAACAAGCCTGCGCTGGAAAAATTTAAGTTTACATGTAGGTCTTGATATGCGTATCGGTGGTTTAGTAGCTATGTATAGCAACCGTTACGGTTCAAATGCCGGCTGGACTAAAACGTCTTTAAAATATCGTGATGCGGCAAGTGGTGGTTTGACTTGGACAAGTCAGTATGCAGGGGGTAGCAATGGAATCACTTATGAAGATGGTGTTATTTTAGAAGGAGTGTTTGCACCGGGTACTTCAGCTACAGGTATTGATGGCAAATCACATGACATCAGTGGTATGACCCATCAGCAAGCTATTGATGCAGGTATTATCGAACCGACCCATGCTAGTGCATATCATGTGTTTAGAAATTCTTGGGGCGAAGGTGTCGTTAATGATGACTGGGTGCATGAGTTAAGTTACATAGCTCTTCGTGATATCACATTGTCATATCGTATGCCTAAAAGCATAGCATCAAAGATTAGTGCTAAAGGTTTGAATTTAAGTTTAGCAGCACGCAATGTAGGCTATATATATAATTCATTGCCTAATAACGTTCACCCGGAAAGTGTTCGTGGTAATAGATCTGCAGAATTCCGTATCCGTGGTTATGAACCATATATTAGAAACTATACGTTTACTATTAATGCCGAATTCTAATGCATAATGCTTTAACAATATAAAATTGAATTAGTATGAAATTAAAATATTTATTTGCTTCATGCATTTTAGGTGCAGGACTTTTATCCTCTTGTGCCGATGAGTTTAAAGATATAAACTCAAGTGAAGGTGACATTTCAACTCCTAATATCCGTTTTTTATTCACGGAATGCCTATATCAATTCGAACCGATGGATTATTCTGCATGGTATTATGATTTTCCGCGTATTGGTGCTTGGGGACAGTGTATTGTTAGCCCAAGTGGTAATGTAGACAGTTTTAATCTGATAACCGAGCAAGGTAGTACAGGATCGAATATATACGATACTTTACGTATGATAAATGATTTACGTTATCAAATTTCTCAAATGTCTGATGAAGATAAAGCACGTTATGGATATATTCAATATCTATGTAATCCTTTAGCTGTCTTTCTGGCAATGGGTGATAGCGATATGTATGGCTCACTTCAATACACGGAAGCAGAGATGGCTCGTTATGGAGGCACATTGTATCCCAAATTTGACACACAGGAAGAATTATATGATTATTGGTTGAAGGAATTGGACGAGGCTATTAACTATCTTACGACTAATAATATTAGCGATATCTTAGGTAATCAGGATTTCATATACAATGGCGATGTCAAAAAATGGGCGAAATTCGCCAACTCTTTAAAATTAAAGCTAGCAGCACGTCTTGTTAATAAAGACAGAAACAGAGCCATTAAGATAGCAAATGAAGTCATAGCCAATCAGGCTGGTATATTAGAATCCGCAACTGATGATTTTATTTATAATCGCGGAAGAACAAACAATCACTGGAACAATGATTTCCCTCAAGGTGCCGGACATGATTTATTAATTGACTTTATGAAAGACAACCGCGACACACGTCTGTTAAGTGCCTTCACAAAGAATGAGTTTAACGGAGCTGTAATACAAGCATTCTTGGATCAAGGTAAAGAAATTCCTCCTTATATCGCCGAAAACGCTATTATCGAAGACGGTAAATTTAAAGGCTGGACAGGTCCAGGCGAACCATGGGTACGTTATTACGGAGCCCCTTTAAAGATTGGTGCTGGCTTGGAAGAGAATAACAAATGGATTTTTGACCCTACAGGTTTATTGTTCCAGTTAAAAACTTCCGCAGGTGGAACAAGAGATTATGAAGCGCTGTCATTCCGCAATCAGGAATTAGTAAAAGGTATTTATGACTTCACTTATCCAGATGCACCGGATGTAACACCTGATAAAGATATTCAAATAACCCCATGGTATGGCATTTATTTCTCAGCAGCAGAAGTACAATTATTATTAGCTGAATTTAAATTATTAGGAGCTAATGCACCTAAATCGGCTCAAGAATATCTGACAGAAGGTTGTCGTTTATCTGCTTATGTATATGACAAAGCAGCGGAACTCAATCAAGTTCCTTATTATTCACGTACTTGTGTAAATGACCCGCTCGATGCTACTATTAAGATTGATGATACCATGGTTAATGAAATGCTCTCTCATGATGCTTTCAAATTAACTGGTGATACTAAATCTGATTTGGAAAAGGTATATATTCAGCAGTACATCCACTATATAATGAGCCCTCTTGATCAGTTTATAAATGTACGTCGTTCCGGTATTCCCATGAAAAACAGTACATTATTACCTTGGGAGGAATTTAGTGATTTATTGGATTATTCAACATTAATTCCGAGACGTTTCAAAGTAAGCGAACCTGCTCCTACAGATCAGATGCGTGATATTACAATTGCAGCATATAAAGCGCAAGGGTTCTCTTATGGTACTGACAATGCAGATCCTGACAAACTAAACTCTCAGCGTGTATGGGTAGATGAAGGAAATCCGCAATTTGGCGAAGGACCTAATTTGAATTAATGAAAAAACAGTCTGAAATATGACGCTAGTCCAAGTTTATTAATAAAAAAGGAAGAGGTTATGTGATATATTCTCTTCCTTTTTTATTATACCCAAAATCATTTGATATTCTGATATCGGCAAAGCATATTATGCATAGGTCATAGAGCCACTTAACATAAGCCAAATAAAAAAGGGCAGTACACTTGGGCGAAGGTCTGAACTTTATTTAAACAAATGGTAATGTGAGCATTTTATTGCTGCAACTTTTAAAAAAAACTCATTTTGTTTATCATGATGAACAATTTATTACTATTTTTGTAATGTGTGATAAACAAAAAGAAGAAATGGAACGATTATTTGAGTCCTTTATCAAGAAACTGGCTATAACAAATACTTCTTTTGTACGTAGTCTGATGAATGAGATAGAATGGAAAGCTCGTCTTATAGGTATAAAGGGGGCCCGGGGAGTTGGAAAAACAACTTTATTGTTGCAGTATATCAAACTGAACCTTCCAATGGATAAAACCGTACTTTATGCCAGTGTGGATAATATCTGGTTCAGTGAACATAAACTTTATGATTTAGCTTCCGATTTTGTAAAGCGGGGAGGAAAATATCTATTTCTGGATGAAGTACACAAATACCCCATTTTAGTGAAAACAAGAGCCAAACAAGAGAAACAAAGTCAAGCAAAAGCAAATAAATAGATTGATTATTAGATATTTAATGAAACACGACATTTCGATAAAATTTCATAATTCCTCATTGGTGTGACATTTTTCTGTGACATTTTTCGGAGTTTTTTTCTACCTTTGCGCCATAACCATTCAATAGTCAGTTATGGCAAAGGCAACATTATCACTCTCGAAGAAAGCAAACCCGCAAGGCGAGCACCCGATATTGGTACGGCTGGACATCACACGCACCAACCGCCCGCAGTTCAAATCCACTGTCACCGTCCTGCCGGAATATTTCGCCGACGGCGAAATCAAGATACCCATGCGTGGGAAACTCAATGCGGCATTCCGTGACGAACTGCTGAAAAAGAAGACGGACATAGAGGCGTTCATCGCTTCCTTGACCGCCATTTCAATGGCTCTGCCGGAAGAAGCCCGTACCCGTAAGGACATCCTCGAAGTGTACGAGGTTGTCAAATCTGTAAACCCCGCCGAGATAAGCCGCACGACCATTATCGCCAAAAAAAAGGAGCAGACCGCCGCCAACGCCGAACTCGTCCGGCAGTTGCAGGAAGCACGCCGCCCTGGAGTGCTGGACTTCGTGCGCAAGCGGCTGGAGGGCATGAAGAACGGCACGATAAAACGCAAGGGCAACAACTACACGAAACAGACGCTTCACACTTATACGGGCTTTGCCAATATCCTCGAGACATTCATAAAACAACACCCTTTCGACTGGGAAGACATCAACGAGCGGTTGATTGACGAGTTTGTCCTCTACATGGAGAACTACGGCTACATGAAGAAGACCGTCAACAAGAACCTCGCCGTCTTCTCCGCCATGCTCAACACCGCTTTCAAGGAGGGTTTCCGCTTCAAGACATCTGTACTCGACCATTTCCCGAAACTCCACGTGACACGGGAGGACAAGGTGGTGGAAATCTACCTGACGGAAGAAGAACTGCAAGCCCTTTATGAAATGCCTTTAAGCGGAAAGGAAGACAAAGCCCGTGACGTGTTCCTCGTGGGCTGTTACACAAGCCAGCGTTTTTCCGACTATTCCCGCATCACGGAGCGCAACATCAGCTTCCATGACGGCGTGGGCATCATCACGCTGACACAGCAGAAGACAGGCACGGAGGTTTCCATTCCCATACTCAATGACAACCTTATCCGCATCTTCGAGAAATACGATTATAACCTGCCGTACATTAATAACAACCGTCTGAACGACACTATCAAGGTCGTTTTGGAAAAGCTCTCCGAAACCGTGCCGAGCCTGAAGCAGGAAATGGCGACCAAACTTACCCTCGTCAATCAAAAAATGGAGGGGCAGAACAGGGTCAGCTACAAGCGCAACGAACACGGCGAAGCCCTCGTGCCGAGATACCGCCTTGCCACCACCCACACGGCACGCAGGACGGGCATCACCCTCATGTACTTGAGCAAGATGCTCGACAGCCACGAGATGATGTCGATAAGCGGGCACAAGACCGAGAGCGTTTTCAATGACTATATCAAGATAAGCGGTATCGAACTGGCCACCAGCATAGCCAAAAAAGTGGCGAAAGCCAAGCGGGAAGCCGAAGTCAAGTCGGTACTGTTGGAACAGTTCGGGCAGATGTCGGCCGAACAGCTTGCCGGGCTTCTCGAACTGGCAAAGACCGGCACTGCCGAATAACCGTTATAACCGTCGGGGCTTATGAAGGAAAACATCGAGGATATAAGTGCGGACATTGAACTGCAATACGGAAAACCGAACATGGAGCGTAACATCGCCTATGTCCTTTCGCTTGTCGGGGCACGTGCCGGGGAGGACGGGGAACTGGACGACGACATTCCCGTTCCGTCCGTCGAAGCGGCGGCAAAAACAATACTCCTGTTGGTTGGCCGCCCCGAACTGCCTTGGGAAACGATATGCCGGGAACAGCGTGTGAAGCACGTCATGGAATACCTCTTTATCCGGGCACGCAACCACCCCGACGAGGTACACGGGTTTGTCGATAGGCTGCTCAAACAATATGTGCCGGAAATACCGTCGCAAATGGTGCGCATCTACCTGAACGTGTGGAAACATATTGCCGGGCAATCCCTGCCGACAAAATTCACGGACGAGATACTTTACCCGGAACATGCAGGGAAAATCCTCGACACGCTGCACTTTCTGCTTCAGGGCGAGGTCGGGCGTGGCGCTGCGCTTGTCATGGTATGCGCAAGGGACGAGGGGCTTGTACGGGACATCGCCCATGCGAAAATCGTTACCGAGTTCTGCCACGTGACGAAGACCGCCTATAACAACTACCTGCACGAGCGTTTCCCCGACAGGGAGAAGAACCGCATCATCGGGACACTACGCACCAAGATAGGCTACACGAAAGAGGAAGACGGGCGCATCGTTTTCCTGCCCGACAGTCCGAGCCGCAAAAGCGTATTCCTGCAACTTTGGCGCATGATGAAATCGTTGGCCGAATAATTCTTTTTTCCCTCTTTTCATAGATGACAGACCTGCTTCCGAACCGTCGGCGGCAGGTCTTTTTCGTATGTTTTTCCCTCTCATGGGTTGTTAATTCCATTCACAAAAATGTCTTCCGGTGTCCGGCAAGCAATGACAACCCAAAATATTCCGCATTCGTTTCAAAGCGTTCTAACTTCGCGTCACGAATCCGTGGCAGACCTCACTGCCACGGTGCAGTCCGGGCAGGTGCGAGGCAAATGTTTTGCCGTGAGGGTCGCCGAAAAAACTGCCTTGTCAAAGAAATGAATCCTACACATGATTTGGAATCAAGACAGCCCGACACGATAGTAATCACTTCGGTCGATACATTGAAAACCGCCTTCCGGCAATGGACGGAGGAACAGGAACGACAACGCCGTGCAGCCGAAAGGGAGGCCATGCTCGACGAGGAAACCGTCCTGCACCGCCTCGGCAAGAGCCGTGCCACGCTCTGGCGGTGGAACATCTCCGGCTACCTCACCCGTTACAAGGTCGGCGGCAAGAACTGCTACAAACTTTCCGACATAGAACGAATAGAGGGAGGGAGCAAAAAATGAACGTGGAGCAACTGACAGCGGGTATCGCACAGCGTGACCCGATATTGGCGCAAGCGGTCAGCCGAATGGTCGGCTATATCCGGGACAGGTGGGCATCGCCATACCCGACCAAAGAACAGACGGAGGCGGTCAATGATTACCTACGTTCCGTCCATGCGGACGGTGACGGCACGATGAACGAGACGAACATCGCACACCGCAAAATCGCCTCGCAGGAGATAACCATTAACGCAATCCGTGTGCTTGACCATGATCAGCTCGACCGCTTGCAGGACGTGTTGAACCATATAGCGGAAGACAGGGAGTATTACATGCCTGAACGGGAATACGGCTTGGGCAGGTAGCTGACCGGTGTAACATCATAATATCATAGACTATGTGTAAGAACAAACAAACTATACATTACTGCACAATCCTTTCAGCCGAACAGTGGGATTTCCTTTTGGACGGCAGATTTTCAGACATAAGACAGGAATGCCTGCACAGACTGATGACCGATGCCGTGCGGACAAAGACCGCTTATAAAATCAAGGGCATTGAAATTGTCTTGGAGGTGGGACAGGCCGCAGCTTCCGATGTGGAAATGGCGGAATATTTGGGTTGCAACCGCAAGACGGTCGGCAAACTCATAGACAGTCTTAACAGGCTCGGTATGCTGACCACCCGAACCAACAACCGCACTTCCATACACACCCTGCATTTTCTCACAGGCTGGTATGTCGATGGTGTCCTTATAACCAATCCTCATTATGTCAGACCTTCGGCTACCGCCAAAGGACAGACAGGCGATGTGCGGACACCTCTTTCCAATGATTTGCCGTTGGAGAGTGTACAAAGTATTGTACCGGGTGACCGCCAAAGCGAGGTGCGGGATGCGGACGGCACAACAGTCTTTTTTTCTTCCCTCTGTTCGCCTGCCATTTCCGACCCGTCAGCCAATGGCCGGGAAACCGGCTTGTCAGACGCAGGCAGAGCCGGGAATCCCCGTATCATAGTTTGCGGCAAGGGAAAGCCCGACGATAACAGCGAAGAACGCCCCGAAGAGGCGCAGGACGGCACGATTGGCGGTGAGGACGAGCCGAACATAGGGAAGATGAATTGAAAGGCGTAGAACGCCGGATTTCAAGCGGTACTCCGTTGGCGTGGCGTGAGTAACCGTGCTTGCACTGGTATAGCCCACTATAACTTCTCCGCTGCGCTCCGAAGTTGTGGGCTCTCCCGAGGGGCTGGGCGTTGCCCCGTCCCACTCAGGGCGCTGCCCTGAGAACTCGGCAAGGGCTGTCAGCCCTATGCAACCCGACCAAAGAGTGACCCCCTCTTTGGAAACTCCGCTTAGTGGTTTCCACCCCTAAGAACCCGGAGCAGGAAGTGACCCTCTCCCTGCACCCACCGATTAAGGCGCAGCCCTAATAACCTATTCTGAAACTCAAAAGACAAATGAATTTATGGCAAGAAAGACATCTATCAACATAAAGCCCTGCAACATCGGAAACAGCGAGGCGCATAACAAGCGGTTGGCGCAATACCTCGCCCGTATTCTCAAAGAAAAGTTCTACATACGTACTGACCTCATGGCGAAAAATGAAGCATGGGTAACACCAGAACTCGGCAGAAATTCGCTCACCGACCGTTACAATCAGATAGCCGCAATGGTCAAGGAGAAGACAGGCCGGGCGATGCAGACAAAAGAGAGGATACGGGTGAACAAAAAGACGGGCGGGGTGACCGTTGTCCGGGGCTGCACCCCGCTAAAGGAGGGTGTGGTGGTAATCAAGGAAGACACCAAAATGGAACAGTTGCAGCGTTTCTGCGAGGTGTGCAAGCAGCGTTGGGGTATCACAGCCCTGCAAGTCTTTATCCACCGTGATGAGGGGCATTACGGCATCCCCGGAAACAATGCCACTTGGACGCCCAACTTTCATGCACATATTGTCTGGGACTGGATGAACCACGAAACCGGAAAATCATGCAAGCTGGGCAAAGAGGACATGAGCGAGATGCAGACATTGTTAGCCGAGTGCCTGGAAATGGAAAGGGGCAGCTCAAAGGAGATTACAGGCAAGAAGCATTTGGAACGGGACGACTTCATCATCGCCAAGCAAAAGCAGGAAGCGGAGCGAGCCAAGGCCGAAAAGGAAGCCGCCATTGCCGACAGGAAAAAAGCCGAAGCAGAACGGGAAAAGACGGTCGAAGCCATAGACGAGGCAAAATCAAAGATCGAAAGGCTCGACGAGGAAACCCGTATCAAAGAGCGCATCAGTTCGGAGCTTGACGGCGAGATTGCCGAGAAACGGAACAAGGCGAACACGGAAAGCGGCAACGCCATTCTCTCCGGGATTGCCAGCCTTGCGGGACGTGGCAAATATGCCGAGATAGCCAAAGAGAACGAGCGGTTGAAAACCGCTTTGACGGAAGCCGGGAGAAAGCACGCCGACAAATACAACGCTTTGGTCGATAAGCACAACGCCCAGCTATCCGCAAGGCAGAAAGCGGAAAAGGAACTGGCAGACTACAGACGGGGCGAGGCCGACCGTATCGACAAGGCTGTGGTAAAAAGAACCGAGGAAATGCAGACGCAAATCGAAGAACTCGAAGCCAAAGCCAAACGGAAAAATGAACTTCTCGATTATCTTGCTGCCATATTCATCAGGCTTGACGAACTGTTCCGAAAAGCGGTAAAAGCGATTATCCATTTCGCCCAATCCGGTTTCGGGGGAAAACACGGCGGTAGCGGACATCAGGACTTTTTCACCAACGAGGAAGCCCGCCTAATCAAAGGCACGATGATAAGGATTGCCGGGGAAGACGGTAACCACAGGGCGGTCGGCGACTGGCTGGTGCAGGTCGCAGCGGCAGCGGAAGAACTGGACGGCAACGAAATCCGCAGGGCGCAAAAAGAGGTCGATAGCGTGGCTTTAGGAGAGTATGACTGGAGAATGGAACGGGACAGCAACGGGCTGAAAAGATAATTTGCTGCACATGCCGGTAATTAAAGTAAAGCCGGAGCAGAACCGCACTGCACCGGCTTATGTTTATTCTTTCTTTGTACAGTGTTTTTCAAACTGACGCAGCACACCGATAGCCCGGTAGCATTATATTTGATGCACTGTTCGTTGATACTGAAATCTGTTACATGATAGCCAAACCTTCAGTAGTGGAAATTTATGCTCAACTACCATGATTTATATAATGAAAAAATCAGATTCCAACAAATGGTAGTTTTACCGTGAAATTTGTTTCTGTTTTTATGATGTTGATTTCTTGCTTATGTAATAAATATTGCTTCTTCAAGTTATTCAAACCCATACCATTTCGGATAACATAATTTCGTAATTGCAGGTTATTAGAAACAGTTATTCCACTTGTGTCTATCTTTATATGAATAACCAAAGGAGATTTAGGGGTGCTGATATTGTGTTTTATCGCATTTTCAACAAGCATTTGCAGGCTTGCGGGAAAAACGGCTTTGTCTTGGCTTTTTTCATTGTACTCGATATGGATCTGCAGGGTATCACCAAAACGTATTTTTTCCAAATACAGGTATGAATCGACAAATTGCATTTCTTCTTGCAGCGTTACGGTTTCCCGTTCATGTGTGGCAAGCAGGTAGCGGTACACGCTTGATAGTTTCTTGGCGAACAGATTGGCTTTTTCTGCATCTTGGTAAGCAAGGGATGAAAGCACGTTTAAACTGTTGAACAAAAAGTGTGGGTTTATCTGGTTTTTCAATGTCTCGAATTGATATACCGCCTTTTCTTTTTCTGCGATATTCAGTTTCATCTCGTTTTCAAGCTGACTTTTATGGTATAGGAAGATTTCGATAAGTGAAACGACCATGCAATTCAGCAGGATGCCTGCCAACAAGTTCTTCAGAGAATAAAAGTCTTTTACCTGCAAAAAGGAGCAAATGCCGGCAGCCAACGTTTCTAATACCAGAAAAAATACGGCAGTTGTGGTGAAATCTACCAACAGCGACAAACCTATGCCGCAATGCCTTTTCTTTTGTCTATATGTTATCAGGATATAATCCACATATCCAACAAGCAAAATGATAGGCAGATTGAAAATGAAATTCGACAAGATTCCTGTGACATTGAAAGTCCTGACATCCGACAAAGCCGAGAATGTCGATATGCAAAGCAACAACAGGACAATAATGGACAATGTTAGCTTTGCGGCTGCTTTTTTATTTTCCATAAGATAATGACAGCTATAACACCATGCTTTATTCAGTTCGATATTATCGGGCATCGTCCACCCATTTTAAAAAATCGCTAACACGATTACGGCTTATTAATATTTCATGGGGGCACTCTGGCTGAAAATAGAGTTTCAAACGACTTGCAAAGAATTTAGATATTTTCGTTATACTCCGGATATTAGCTATGCAATTTCGTGAAACCCGGAAAAAGGCATCCTTATCCAACATTTTTTCTAATTGTTCCAGTGAGTAATTAATGATATATCTTCGATTAGAAAACAGATGTAGATACGTATATTTTTCTTCGCTATAAAAAAATGCAATCTCATCGGTTTTTACATATTGGAAAGCGTCCCCAAGTTGTATCAAAAATCGGTTCTTTTTGTTATTGGACAAATATGTTTCTTCTAATTGTCTGTATGCGGGCGTTTTCGGGGTAGGACAATTTCTGCGTTCAAACTTACACAATGCAGCATCTAATTCTTTTTCATCAATGGGCTTAAGTAGATAGTCCATACTGTTAAGTTTAAACGCTTTTAACGCATATTCATCGTATGCGGTCGTGAAGATTATAGGAATATCGACCGGGTATTGCTCGAATATCTCAAAACTTAATCCGTCCGATAAACGTATATCTACAATCATTAAATCTATGTTTTCCTGTTTCAATAGTTCAACAGCTTGCTCAATACTTACAGCCCATCCCGACATTTGATAGTCTGCCCTTAGCTTCTTCATCATACGCTTCACTTCCTCATAAGCAAAGCGTTCATCTTCAATCAGTATATATTTTATCATCTTTCTTTAATCCTTCTATTTCAAATATACAATATTCTATGTTTGGAATATCGTACAATCATTATCATTTGCATAATTTAATAAATTCTCGAATATCCTCTTGAAATTCTTGTCTTGGCTTTCCGACATATAACATGTGTCCGGACTGGTATTTTTTATGCGTTACTCTGTCCATATCCACATTGGAAGACTGAAGGCATTGGTCTACTGCTGTTGCCGGGGTAACCAAGTCGTAGTATCCGGAAGCAATGAACACTCTCATTTCTTGATTTTGGTGCATTGCATTGGCCAAGTCGTCAACAAACCGGTGTTTTGCGGGTAAATACTTCCTGCTCCAATTCCATTTTTCCAACAGGCCATTCCATTGTATCGCTTTGTAAGTTTCGTCAAGACAGATGCCAAGTTCTTTATGAATGTAGTCGTTGAAGTTTGCGACAAACATGGGAGTGTATTGCGACATAGCCGGGTCATCAGCCACAGGGTCGGAAGCTGTCGGGTTTATAGACTTCAGGGTATATCGGCTGTCATATAATCCCACCACAAGGCTGCTGTCGGCCAATAGTTTTTTGGTAAAATCGCTCGCTTTTAATTTAATATTATCATCGAATTGCTCTTTGGGTAGTCCGGTATAGTACGATAGCTGCGTTGTGATTTTATCCGTATCCGGATTGTTGTTTTTGCCCGTCTGCTTTAAAAACTTATAATATTCGTTCCGAGCGAATGCCGAGGCTTCTTCTACAAATACAGACAGTTCTTTCCCTCTGCCTGCCATGCCATGAAACCAAGCAGTTGCAGCCATGCCGGGCAGAAGGTTTGCCTGTTCCAATGCTTCTTCCTTTTCCATAGTAACGGAACTCAAGTTTGCTCCCAGCATGATTATCCCGTTTATGGTAATGCCTCTAAGCTGACCTGAATAAAAGGGGCTTCCGGAAAGCATTGAAGGGAGAATGGAAACACGGCATCCGCCGTAACTTTCTCCCATTAAAAACTTTGGAGAATTCCACCTGTTGTGCTTCATCAGCCATTTTTCTATAAACTGTGCCATGCTGTTTGCATCTTCTTCAACACCATAAAAATTTGTGGAACTTCCTGCGCCTATTATTTTACTATAACCAGTCCCTATGGGGTCTATAAAAACCATATCTGCAATATCCAACAGACAATATGGATTGTTTTCATATTGGTATGGAGGTAACACTCCTGATTCGGAACTGATATATTTCGGGCCAATTCCCATGTGCAACCACAAGGAGGAAGACCCCGGCCCTCCATTAAAGATAAACAAGACCGGCCTGTTCTCCTCATTTGTATTTGTCCTTATATACGAGAAGCTAAATACTGTTCCTGTCACATAGCCTTGAGAGTCTGACAATAAAATATCTTCTGCTTGTACTTTGTATTTTATCTTTTCCCCAGTGTTGAGTTTAATACTATGTCGGGTTGTGAAACTTCTTTCCTTGTAACTGTCGCTTTTTTGCGCAAAACTAATTTCCCCATAGAGTACGAAGATTGAAAAACAGAGGAAAAAGAATAGATGATTATACTTTCTCATATACCGATATTTTTATTGCAAGTTTGTTTAAATAATTAGAACCTGAATCTGATCCCGGCCATAAGCCGTAATGAAACTCCAAATTGATACTTATTTTCATCATCTTTGAAGCTGTCGAAAAATCCCTTTAAATTTCTGTCAGAAATTTTGGTTGAACGCAACCAATTTCCACCGATTCCTAAATAGACGCTGGCTTGTTTGGAAATATGAAACGAAGGGCTGGCATAAGATTTCATCATCATGGTAGAATATATTTTTGATTTCCCGTTTATATCCATAACAGAGGACATACCGTCTATTTCGATAGCCGTAAATTCTAATTTGATTTTTTTAGTCAGCCAAGTAGATGCAGAAACATTCAGACCGCTTGACATATCTACTTTGATTTCATATTTGCCGGAACTTTGCCAGTTTAAATATCCCATAGGCAGTATCATCGGTATGCCGTATGAATTTGTAAGACCTGCTCCAACCCCGATACTTAGATTATCTCGTAATTTATAAACAAAAACTACTGCGCCATTAGCTAAAATACTTTTAAGGGTAACATCATTGGGGGCAGCATAAATTCCACACCCTAATGAAGCGAGCACACTCCATTTTTCTGTAATCGGCCTGATGTGCGAAATGTTGATGCTGCCGTTTAAAATCTTATCAGGGTTCAGTTCCTTTGCTTCCGCTTCATTGTCAAAGATTCCATAACGGCAATTAAGCGTTGCTGCCCAAGCGGTTATTTGCCCTGCATGGTTTTTCTTGGTAGACAAAGGCAGGGTGTATCTACCTGATAGAATCATTAAGCTGCCTGACCCATATTTATTTCCGTTATCATCCTTGAAGTTACTCGATGATAAATAATCAGTGCTGATATATCCTTGCCCATAGCTTGCTATGGGAAGCACAAGTAATAATAAAATCTTTAAATACTTCATTGGCTATTGTTTTTTGCGCAAAACTACAGCACAATATAGCACAATACAAGCACTTTCCGACGGAGTGAAGAATCGGAAGGATGAATTTCAGAATTTAGCAGATAGAGTAGTTCTGTTATATTCTCTCAAAATAATGAACATTACAGTAAAGTCAAAGATGATTGAAATGCAAGTGGATAAAATTTTGCTTGTGTCTATTCTGATAAAGTTTATTCTTTCCCTTTGTTCATGTACCCAAAACGGACTAAACTTATTTCTATTGACAGCATATATATACTGGAGAAAGAAGAAAATAGACGTTAAATCGTTCCATTGTGACATTATAGTGACAGTTTTAGAATTATATCTATTTTAAAACGTACAAGATAATGTATTTATATATTTGATTTATAGCGATATATAAGAAAAATTCCATTAGTTGCATATCAGAAGCCTAATACCCCAACTGGTCTCAAGAACTGAAAAATATTTATGATGACTTACCTGAACTTCATGTAGTCTTTACAGGTTCGTCCTTGCTTGAAATCTTAAATGCCAAATCGGATTTGAGCCGGCGAGCAATTGTTTATGAAATGCAAGGTTTTTCTTTTCGCGAGTATTTAAACTGGAATGAAAAACTATCATTGCCGATATTAACTTTAAATAATATATTGGATAATCATCTGTCATTATCTGTCGGGATAGTAGACAAAGTTAAAGTTCTGAAACATTTTCCTGATTATTTGAAACATGGGTATTATCCTTATTACAATGAATTACCCGCTCTTTATTATTCAAGAATAAATGAAGTGGTCAATCTGATTGTGGAATTGGAAATTCCACAGTTAAGAGGGGTTGATATTTCATATACAACTAAAATTAAGCAGTTACTATATATCATTGCAGAGTCGGCGCCTTTTATTCCTAATGTCAGCAAACTAAGCGAACGGATAGGAATCTCGCGTAATTCATTGCTGGCCTATCTGGATGCCCTCCATGACAGCTGTCTGACTATGAATCTCCAAAAAGAAGGCTCCGGCATAAGCCGCTTGCAGAAACCTGATAAACTGTTTTTAGAGAATCCTAATTTAATGTATGCATTGTCTGCCAGTCAAATTGATATTGGAAATGTCAGGGAAACTTTTTTTGCCAACCAATTGCGTTATTGCCACAAAATAAACGTTTCTAAAGAGAGTGATTTCTTTATTGATGGACGCTATACTTTTGAAGTCGGTGGTAGAAACAAAGGTAAACAACAAATAAATGGACTTTCTGATGCATATATTGTTGCTGATGATATAGAGTATGGAATAAATAATAAAATACCATTATGGTTGTTCGGTTTTCTATATTAGTACTCTTTTCGGTAGAAAATAGATAGAAAATTGTATTTAAAAGCCCTTCTATAGACTTTTAAATACAATTTTTCTTTTTGAGATACAAAAATAAAATACACTGATATTCAGATACATAGCTGTAAGAGTAGTTCTGAAGGAACTAATGAAACGGAATTACTTGATTTTCAATAAACTTTAAAAAATCACAGCTATGTTAAAACGACTAAAATCAGTCAGTATGTTGCTGTTCCTAATGGGTGCCTCTACCGGAGCAGCATACGCGGTCGCCAATCCCGGCGTTACCGATGTGAAAATCACACAACAAAGTGGTACATGTACAGGAGTTGTCAAGGATGCTACGGGTGAAACTGTCATTGGTGCATCTGTAGTAGTGAAAGGTACGACTAATGGTACTATTACCGGACTTGACGGTGACTTTTCTTTGTCAAATGTAAAAAAAGGAGATATCATTCAGATCTCTTTTGTCGGTTACATTACTCAAGAGGTTCTTTGGAATGGTACCCCTTTGAATGTTATTTTAAAAGATGATACCCAGACTTTGGATGAAGTGGTAGTCGTTGCATTTGGAACGCAGAAGAAAGTGAATGTGACCGGTGCTGTATCTACTGTCGGAGCGAAAGAGATTGCGGCACGTCCTGTTAGTTCTACGGTTGAAGCTCTGCAAGGAGTTGTTCCTGGCATGAATATTTCAACAAGTAGTGATGGTGGTTCATTGAAAGGTAACAAAGAATTCAATATTCGTGGTACAGGAACTATTGGTAAAGGCTCATCAGTATCTCCTTTGGTGCTGATTGATGGAATGGAAGGGGATATTAATGCTATTAATCCACAGGATATTGAGAATATTTCTGTTTTGAAAGATGCTGCTGCGTCTTCTATTTATGGTTCACGCGCGCCGGGAGGTGTCATTTTGATTACTACTAAAAAAGGTAAGTCAGGAAAACCATCTATTAATTATAATAATAATTTCCGATTTAACTCTCCATTGAATATGCCTCATATGGCAGATTCATACAGTTTTGCATTAGCTATCAACGACCAGCTGACCAATGGAGGACAGTCGCCAATGTATAGTGAGAAGAAATTGCAACAAATTTTGGATTATCAGCATGGTAAATCTACACAATATATGTGGGCTACGGATGCTGGACGTTGGAATGCATTTGATGACCCAAATCGTCAGGATGTTATGCCAACCGCTAATACTGATTGGTTGCATGAGTTGTTTGGTGATAGTTTTACTCAGGAGCATTCAATTAGTGTAAATGGTGGTACGGATGTAATGCAGTATTATATGTCTGCCAATTATCTGGATGAAGGAGGATTATTGAAATATGGGGATGATGGCAGACAACGCTATTCATTTACTGGTAAAATCAATGCGGATTTGGCAAAATGGTTGAAAGTAGGGTATAGTGTTCGTTTTAATCGTATTGATTATAGTTCCCCTTCCTTTGCAAGTGCCGGCGAGAATAAGGAAAATGTATTTTATTTTGATGTATGCCGTTATTGGCCTGTAATTCCTGTTGTAGATCCTAACGGTTTTTATACCGCAGAGTCTAAAATTTACCAATTGACTGAAGGGGGACGTTATAATACTCAGAATGACGTTGTGGCACAACAACTCCAGTTTCTTATTGAACCAATTAAAAATTGGAAAACCACTATTGAATTAAATTATCGTAGTAATTATAATTTCTCGCATACGGATTATCAAACGGTTTATGCTTATGATGTAAACAAGAACCCATATGCTATTGCCAACACAACTTCGGGAGTAACAGAATATGCATATAAAAGCAATTTCTTTAATCCGAATATCTTTACAGAGTATTCATTGGAGTTAGAAAACGGGCATAATATGAAAGCAATGGTCGGTTTTCAAAGTGAGTTGTTTAAACAACGTGATATTACTGCAAAACAAAATAACATAATGTCTGGCATTCCTACTTTAAATACAACTACGGATAATGCACGTGCCAGTGGTGGCTATCAGGAATGGGCAACAGCCGGTTTTTTTGGTCGTATCAATTATGATTACAAAGGTCGCTATCTGGTTGAGGCGAATCTGCGTTATGACGGTTCTTCACGTTTTTTACGCGATCAACGTTGGAATTGGTTCCCTTCTTTCTCTTTAGGCTGGAATGTGGCACGTGAGGCCTTTTTTGAGAAGTATACTAATATTGTCAATACATTGAAAGTTCGTGGCTCATGGGGTGAACTTGGTAATCAAAATACAGATAATTGGTATCCTTTTTATCGCATTATTGATTATAAACAAAATAATGGCGGTTGGTTGGTCAATGGCTTGAAACCTAATACTGCAGCCGAGTCCAGTCTCGTTTCGGCATTGTTAGGTTGGGAAAAGACCCAAACTTTAAATATTGGTTTTGATCTTGGTATGCTGGACAATCGTTTTAATTTGAATTTTGATTATTTCCAGCGTAAGTCAATTGATATGGTTGGGCCGGGACAGGAATTACCAACAATCTTAGGTATTGCCGTTCCAAATGTGAATAATCTGAATATGACTTCGAAAGGTTGGGAATTACAAGTAAGCTGGCGTGATCAGATACGTGATTTCAGATATGGTGTCACATTGGCTTTATCCGACAACCAGGTTGTAATTGATAAATATCCTAATCCGTCAAAAGATTTAGGCCAAACATATTATGATGGGGCACATTTGGGAGATCTTTGGGGATATCAGACAATAGGAATAGCTAAGACTCAGGCGGAAATGGATGCGCATCTGGCGAAGGTGGACCAATCTTCTATGGGTTCCAACTGGGGAGCAGGTGATATAATGTATGCCGATTTGGATGGTGACGGTGTGATAAGTGCAAAAGATAATACAGCAGACAATCATGGAGATAAAGTTTTGCTGGGTAATAAGACACCACGATATAACTTTGGCTTGAATTTGGATGCGGCTTATAAAGGCTTTGACTTGAAAGTGTTCTTCCAAGGAACATTGAAACGTGACTATATGCCGGGATCGGGTGCTGAAAGTATGATGTTTTGGGGAGCTGTAGGGTATTGGCAGACCAATTTTTTTGAGCCTCACTTAGACTATTTCCGTCCTGCTGATACAACGAGCCCGCTAGGAGCGAATGTCGACGGGTATTATCCACGTCCTTTAGAAAGCGACAAGAATCGTAAAGCACAAAGTCGCTATATGCAAAATGCTGCTTATTGTCGTTTGAAAAACGTAACGTTGGGATATACTTTACCGGCAGATTTGACTAAAAAATTCTACGTGAATAATTTACGTTTCTTTGTGTCTGCAGAGAATTTGTTTACTATAACCAATCTGTGTGATACTTTTGATCCTGAAACAATAGGTGTAGGCAATTGGGAAGGATGTACTTACCCATTGTCAAAGACTATTTCATTCGGATTAAGTGCAACCTTTTAATAAAATAAGATCTATATGAAAAATTATATTCAATATTTAACTATCGGAGCTTTGCTGATGGGCAGCCTGACAAGTTGTAATGACTTCTTGGATAGAGAACCATTGGATAAGGTTACTCCTGAAAAATTCTTTTCTGCAGAAGCGGATTTAGCAGCTTATGCCATAAATAACTATAAGTTTGTTACTGTGGATGATAAGTATGGCATTAATCTTTTTGGAAAAGATAATGATACAGATAATCAGGCAAGCGGAACAAGTAATTCGTTTTGGATTCCTGGTGAGAAAAAAGTTGCTGCCGACCGTGGCGAGTGGAAATGGGAGGATATTCGTTCATGCAACTACTTTTTTGACCAAGTATTACCAAGATATGAGGAGGGAGCTATAACTGGTAACCAAGATAATGTGAAACATTACATTGGAGAAATGTACGTGAACCGTGCATATAGCTATTTTCAACTTTTTACAAAATTTGGTGATCTGCCTATTGTCACAACGGCACTTCCCGATATTCAAGGTGAATTGGTGGAAGCTAGCAAGCGCCAACCGCGTCATAAGGTTGCTCGTTTTATTATTGAAGATTTAAAAAAGGCGGAAGACATGTTGTTGAATAATCCTCCGGGTGGTAAAAATCGTATTTCTAAAAATGTAGCTTATTTGCTTCATGCTCGTGTAGCTTTATATGAAGCTACTTGGGAAAAATATCATCGTGGTACAGCTTTTGTACCGGGAGGAAGCGGATGGCCGGGTAAAGATGCGCAAGGTTATGATGCTGATGTGGAAATTAATTATTTCCTTGATGAAGCGATTGCTGCTTCGAAGTTTGTTGCAGACCAAATGGTAGGCAATTTAGCAGAGAATACAGATACTCCGGAAGGAATGAATGCTTCATTGGTTTCTATCAATCCATATTATACCATGTTCTGTGATGAGAATATGGAAGGGTATAAGGAGATTCTAATGTGGAAAAAATTTGATGAATCATTGGGGGTAACCAGTAATTTGCAGATGGAACTTTGTCGTAATGGTGGTGGATCAGGCTGGACACGTGGTATGGTCAATTCATTCCTTATGCGTAATGGTTTGCCTGTTTATGCCAGTGGTTCGGGGTATAATCCCGATTGGGAGAAGGAAGGTGTAGTTGCTACGGTACAGAATCGTGACTCTCGTCTTGGTATATTCACTAAAAAGCCGGGAGATGTGAATTATTATGGTGATGATGGTACACCCAGTATTTGTCAAATCAGTTTGATATTCGGTGATGCGGGCAGTTTAGCAACAACAGGTTATATTGTAAAGAAGGGTAAACATTATTCAACTCATATGGCGAATGACCATTCTGCCGGTACCTCTGGAGGTATTGTTTTCCGTGGTGCGGAAGCTATGCTTATCTATATGGAAGCTTCATACGAGAAGAATGGAACTGTTGACGGAACGGCAGATGGATATTGGAGAGCGTTACGTACACGTGCAAAAGTAGATCCGGATTATAATAAGACAATTGCCGCAACTAATATGCTGGAAGAAGCAAAAGGGGATTTTGCCGCTTATTCACATGGAACTATGATTGATCCGACTTTGTATAATATTCGTCGTGAGCGCCGTAATGAACTTTGTGCTGAAGCTTTCCGATGGGATGATTTGAAACGCTGGAGGGCACTTGATCAGTTTAAAACGACTCCTTATCGCACGGAAGGTATGCGTTATTGGGGTAGTGTATATGAGGAACAATTAAAAGATCTTTGTATAGTAAATCCGTCAACAGGAAATATGTCTTCTCCTGAATCAAGTGTGTATATACTTCCATACGAAAAAATATTGGAAAATAATACCATTGCAAAACAAAAGGGATTCCTCTTTACTCCTGCCCATTATTTAGAGCCCATTGGGGTGGCTGTATTCCGTCAGACTGCATCAGATCCCAATGACTTCACCTCATCTTCGGTTTATCAAAATCCAGGATGGAAATATGAGGCTAGTACAGGGGCTGTTTCGGTCGAATAAGAATATATATTGATATTATTTTGTAGGGAAGTCTTTTTGGGCTTCCCTGCTTTTATTTAAGGCATTTATTTCTTAAGCGTGTATTTTGCCTTTTGAAGGTAGGCATCGCTTATCTGTCTGAAGGTGTGATGAAACATTATAGTGAAGAGTATCATGAATAAAGAACTTCATAGTCGAGGGCATATGTGATGCGGTGATCTATTGTTATATTAATGCATAAAATAAACTATTTTCAAGTGAATATAAATAAAATAAAGGTGAATGATAATGTGTGATGATTTAATGTTTTATTAAATAACGGAGGTTATAATCTGTCTCTTATACACATCTGACGCTGCCGACGACTTAATA